>CEUY01055923.1_pt1 | contig 11567 bp, 21 predicted proteins | sample 361481 | NCBI WGS metagenome assembly CEUY01 (sample SAMEA2622737, study PRJEB7988) | marine metagenome | isolation source: saline water (ENVO:00002010), including
AACATAATTTTTTAACTTAAAAGGTGCGACACTTGATTTGGAAGTTCCCTGACTCGCTTCCATTGATGTCTTAGAGTCTTCATAAAACTAGAATGGTGAATAGATATCTGGATTGGTTAACGCCCAATTCACAACAATGAAACTTAGCTGTCCCTTATTGTTGGTAGAGCGTTTGGAATTGAACATTTATTTAATTTTGAAAACTAATAGAATCGACAGAGGCTAACGATCAAAGCCTACTCCCTCTTGAATCATTTGGTTCGTTCATTGCGGAGAGTCCAGAACCGAAACCGTTCGAACTCCTACCTTTGTGTAGGAGTTTGCCGCTTTAGACGTTTTTTTTGTTGCTTTCTTTTCCTAACTATCATATAATCTATTCACTCCTTAAAGATAATTCAAAAGAGATTATTATGATTAACACTACTGAAATTGATATCACTGACCTAATTCTTATTATCGACAAAAATCATAGACCAGAGCACCCTTCTTTGAAAGAAGTTGTTAAAGAAGAAGCGATTGATATGTTAATGTCAAATCTTCCTGAATCCTTTAAAAAATCAGCAAAGTTTCAAAAACTTATCAATAGTGATTCACCAGTTCAAGAGATACTTTTTGTTTTCTTTGGTAATCCAGATGAAGACGAACTTTCTATCGAACACCCTTACATTTCTATCGTTAATGATAAAATTAAAATGACGATTCATCATTACTATACTTGTGGTGCTAATGATGAGCTTAAAGGCGTAGATATCCTTACACACAGCTTTACATTAGAAGAATTTGAAAGCAAATTAGGGTGATCAATATAAATATTCAATTTTTTAAATCTCTTGCTATTGAGTTTAAGGATAACCATAAAGCTATGGCGATCCTTCTCAATTGTTCGATTATGGAGTTTGTTAGAGAACTTCCTGATTATAATCGTGATTATCAGATTTGCATTGAGAAATATAAATTGTCACTGCAAGATTTCGAATGTGAATATATTATCCAAGCATTTGCAGATCTTGAAAATCGAACTGAATTAAAAGATTTTGTTAATGAACTAATTGTTTCAGAAACAGATAAGCAGCTTATCTATAACACTTCTCGATTTGTTTTTTCAAGTGAAGATAAACTAGTTGCACCTATTGCTGTTGAGAAGCTTGGTTTTAAAGTTATTCCATTCTCTCATTTTAAAAGCACTAATGATTTCCTTGTCGCTCACAAAGCCATTACAAAAGAGATCATGCTTGATTCTCGTGTTGAATGGTATAATCATAATGACTGGTTAAAAGCACACGAACAAGTTTAAGTTATTCTTTTAAAAGTCACATCTTTTTTTGTTTCTTTTTTTTGTTGCTTTTGTTATTATTGTCACTATTAAATCACTCTAAAGGTTTATTATGTTTAAAAAAATAATTTTATCACTAACTGTTGTATTTTCAGGTTTCTGTTTCGCAGAGACTGTTTCGGTTTTTGGTCACAATGAAAACGTTTCAACAGAATTGGTTCAGCAACCATACGATGTTGTTGCTGAAAAAGACACACACGGTTTACCAGAAGACCCTACTAGTGCCTTTGGATTGGACTTTCACGACCCTAAACTAAAAAGAGAGAGGGCATTTGAGAAAAATTTTACAAAAAAAAATAATATTTTAGACAACAAAGTTCATTTTATGCTCAATGAGAAAAAAGAGATTGCTTCTCTTTATATTTCTTATACTACCGATAGTTATATTAAAGCTGAAAATAATTTTGAAATCATTGAAAGTGTATTAACGAAAAAATACAAAATTCATAAAAATGCCTCTATTAAAAAGAATTTTAACAATGGCGTTGTTGGTCACATAAATCGACGATTTGAATCAAAAAACTATATTATTAAACTTTCTTTTTATCAAAAACCAAAGTATTTCCATGTTGAAGTCTATTACTTGTTAAAATCCGAAGTTGATAGACTAGAAAGAAAACTATTAGACGATATCTAGAAAAAGGCTGCACAAGCAGCCTTTTTTGTTGTTTTAAAAACAATAAATTGCTATAATAGCCTTATCTTAAACAAACAGAGATTAAAAAATGAGTCTAGTTAAAGTATATGTTTCAGCCAATTCAAAAGAAGACGCTTTAAAACAAGCAGAAGACCTTAGCACTAAAACAAATCAAACTCATACCGTTTGGGAATATCCTAACCACAAGATTTCTGTTGTTGGAACTAGTAAAGGTATTTCTAGCTTTTTTGTAAAAGAAGAAGACCTTTACCCACGACACAAAGACTATGTTTCTGGCAATGAAACTCCTATTAAAGTCATCCTTTCAGAAGATCCAAAAGAAGATGCAGATCGTGCTGTTCTTGCTGTTGCCTTTAATTCTGGTGACTCTATTACTGTTAAATCAATGTCTCCTGAAATTGAAGGACAAGCACTTGTTGATTATGACAATCGAATTGTCGCTATTTTCCTAGATAAACGAAGAGAAATGATATTATAAAATATCTAATAAGATATTAGATATTTATTAAAACATTTAATATATTATTTTTTAGTATTGATTTTATTTTTTATTTTGATATAATATTGCCTATTGATTGGATTTTATTCATTCAATTTGTTAAAAATAGAGAGGTAAATTATGTTTGTAGTCGTAAATAAAGATAATAATTCTGTAAATGTCGCTTTGCAAGGTCTTGATTGTTTAGGTCTTATTGAATCACACTGTATAAAAGTTAAAACAACTGGAAATAGTAAAAGTGGCGTTGCTGAATTTGTTCCTGTCTTTGAAAGTGATTTTACTAACCTATTGCATGACGAACTTGAATATATGAAGCTTGAAGACTTCATTAATCAAAAACACGTATTGGAAGTCAACGAACTACCAATGACTAGTGAACAACGCAATACAGCAGTTAAATGGTATGCAGAAAATTGGAGCATTGAAACAATTGCACAAGAATTTGGCTTGCATGTTGAAGACATGAAAAAAGCCCTTCACAATAACCATTAAACTATTTTGAATAAAATAAACGTCTCTTTTGAGGCGTTTTTTATTGTTTTTAATTCTTCTTTTTGTTATAATATGTTTATTAAAATTAATGAATTTAAGGATTCAGTATGAGTATCAAAATGTTTGACCACGAACCTATTTTAACCGTTATGTATCTTTATATTACTGTTGACGGTCTTCCTAAACCTATCAAGTTTTACGAAAAAGAAGATCCATATAGTAATACAAGAAGTCCATCTGGTTCACTTTACGAAAGAACTGTCGAATCTCGACACATTCTAACGGTAGACAAGCTTTCAGAAGCTACAAAAATGACTTCTTTGATTACCTTTACTGATTTTCTTAAAGACGCACAAGTAGAGTTTAATGCGTTTCTTGACGAACACGGTATTAAGAAAGAAGATATTAAAATCGTTCGAGTTAACTACGAAGAACCAAAAGAACACCATATGAGCGGTGATGCCATTTTTGCATTGTTGTAATTTACTTAACAGTATATTAAAAACGTCTCAACCGAGGCGTTTTTTTTGTTTTAAAAATTGCTTTTTTACTTGACTTTTAAAGGTTTAATTGCTATTATTACCTTATCGAAATGAGAGATAGAAAGAGGAATCTTTTATGAGCTTCAATGTTAATACTGACGATTTTGGTACCACAACAGTTTCAATTGAAGGCAAAAGCCACCCAGACTTTGATTTCAATCGTTGGAATCTAAGACGAGACGGTAACAGTGTCGATGTCGAGTTTTACATTCGTGGCGAACTAAAACAAGTGACTGTTAATTTCACTGAAAAAGAAGAGACTAAACGTTTGTACGTGAAAGACTATCTTTAAAAATTATTAAAAAAGGGGTTTTTCTAACCCCTTTTTCTTGCTTAACCCAAGCAAAAGAACTATAATAAAGTCATACAGTTAATAAGCCTTTTGAGGAAAAACAATGCGAGAATTCAAGTCAATTAATCTTTCTCTACTTCTTTCAGAACTACAAGGTTCTATCTCAGAAGATGTTATTATGATTGCTTCTTGTAATTATGGTGATCACTGCTCAACTCAACAAGTTATCCCACTTACGGGTGTTGAAATTGGCTACGTCCGTGAAAGTGCATATTCAAATTCAGGTTTCAAAATCATTGAAAACGATGATGAACGCCAACCTGACGACCAAAAGGTTATTATTCTTAATCCAGAAACGAACACAAACGTTGATGACGCACTAACAGCGCAACAACTTGAAGAATGTATCGAAGAAATCCTAATGCAAGATACAGAGCTTCTAGAAACACCTATTACCTTTGGTTCTCCATACGGTGATCGTGCAGGAACAATTCAAGCAAACAACGCTGACCTTTACGGTATGGGCGAATGTCGAGTTCAAGAATCTGCGTATTCTTCTTCTGGCATGGCTCTCATTTGTGAAGAAGACGAAACGGAGTTTGATACTGACACCGACAATGACACGAATTATTACACAATTGCTTAAATAGGTTTAAACGATTGCAAAGCCGCCTCGTGCGGCTTTTTTGTTTGTGACTTAAATATCCTTTTAAAATAATTAGAGTTTTTACTCTTGCGTTCTCTTTTTTTTGGAATATCCTAAAAGGAAAAACTAGGAGAATCCAAAATGGAAGCCGTTTATCCATCAAGCCGAAACCACGACAAAATTCAAAAAACAAAACAAGAAGAAGAAAATATATGCTGTATCATCAGGAAAATGTTCGAACTGCAGAGCAAACATGATTTGAAGAAAATGACGGTTAAAGAGATTGAAGAACTTTTGAAAAAATAAATAAAAAAAAGCACAAATTCCTATTTGTGCTTTCTTTTTATCTTTCTATTAAAGGTAATCTGTTACTTTTCTAACCTTATAAGGAACAAGCTGATCTTCTCTTGCATTTTCCTTATAAATGTAATCAATAGGTACCGCTATGCTATAAACTCTATCAATTTCTTTCAAGATTGCTTGTATTTTTCTTGACGATTCAACGTCTGTCATTACTTGATCCCACGTTAAAATAACACTAGGGACATCTGAGTTGACTTCCTTTGCCTTATCAGAGACTATCTGTTTAAGCATTGAGTCTAATTTTTCAACCAACTCTTTTACCTCTAAACTGTATATTGGAATAAGAATAGGGACTTTATCCATTGCAACATTAATCATATATAAACCTCAATTATTATTAAACTACGAATATTTTATCATAATTTTATACAAAAAAAAGCTTATACAACTAACTTTTAAATTGTCATTGTTTTTTTATTTTGCTATAATTATTTCACATTCAAAGAGAATCAAGGTTATCAAAATGACACCAAGTAACGCCACTGGTCTTCGAGTTCCTTCTACTGCTACCGTTAGTGAAGTTCAAGACAACATTCGAGAATTTAAGCTTACTCCAAAAGAAATTGAAATCATTGTGTCTCAATTCCCCCGTAATACAGACTATTGTTTTTACAATGACATTTTTGAAAGAGATAGTTTCATTTTTGTTATTAACGGTGAATGGAAATTCTTAAATGTTAACGGTGATGTCATTCAAGATTGGGATTGGAAAAAAGATCTAGACGATATTTATAAATCTATCGAAAATGACGCTTGTGGTGACTTGGAAGAACAAAAAGAAGAAAATCAACGTTTTGAAGACGGTTGGACTATTACAAATGTAAACAGCCTTGAAACAACTTTCTGGAAAGAAGAGTTTGATAAGCTTGGTTTTGATAGTCCATTTGAAGATATGGATATCCTTGCCATTTTATCAAAAGGAATGAGCATTGAGGAACGAGCTTTGCTTATTATGCGTGAAAGCTGCCTTTCCGACGAAGAACGTGTAAAACGAATCCTTGCTTTAAAACCTAATTAAAACAAAAAAAAGGCTATCTCGATAGCCTTTTTCCTTGCTTAATTTCGAACATTTTATTATAATTACTCTATTGAAAACACATAGAGAATGTAAAAATGAACACTCAAAATGCACAAGCAAAATCAGATATTAATTGGCGTCATTACCTTGCAATGTCTTTGAATGTTGCTAAATCTTTTTTTGACGCATTTTTTACATTAATCTTGATTGGATTTGTTTTTTCAATCTGGCTTGAATTATTTGAAATGAGCGACTTTATTGTTAACGGCTATCTTTGCTTTTCTGTTGCTTTTGGGCTTCATAGGCTCGTTAATGAATGGGAGCAAAAAGGACTTCCATTAAACAATGATACTACTTATTTAAATAAAAAATATTTTGTTGATATTTTAGGGAGAATAGTTAAAATTGTTGTCTTTACTTTGGTTTTCTATTATATCTTTGAAGACACAATGATAGCTTATGCCGCAGCCAACAAATAAAAAAGCCCGAAAGGGCTTTTTTTGTATGTTAATTATCCTAAGCTTTTGCTGTAATTAATACAGTTCAACAACCATGAGAAAAATGACATGAGCATTAAAAAGAAACTTTCAAGTATCCTTTCTGATTTTCTTCTTCGAGTTAAATCACCTTACTACGATAATCTTATCAAAGAAGAAAAAAATTTTATAAAAAGCATGGATGAAATGCTTCAAGATCTTAGACACATAAATAAGTCTCTATCAGATCTTGATACTGAGTTTAATACATACAATTCTCTTAAAAATGATTTCGATAAGTTCCCTACTGAATTCAATTCAGAGAAAGAGATTATGGTTGCAAAGAATAAACTAAGAAGCTTAATGACTTATTCTTTGTTTAATACGCAATCTTTAAACTCTCAATGGGATAGGGTTAAAAACCTTAAAATCAAATATGATAGCATATTAAAAAGTTACTCATTTAAGGAACTTGAAAAACGTGGCAACTGCTCTGATATGGTTCGGGAAATCAAAGAGGGTGTTGGTTATTTTGACGATAAACTGATCCAACTAGCACAAGTTCTTTCTGACAGTAAAGGGCTTGACGAAAAACTCGCACAAGTTAAGATTTAACGCTTAATAAAAAAGAGTCTCTGTTGAGACTCTTTTTTTGCTTATAATAAGGGCTGTAATTTTTCTTCTTCAATTGATAATTCTTTCACATGAAAACCAAGCTCCAAATGAACCGCCTCTATCAAATCATCAATAAACTCAATTGCGCTTTTTTCTGTGCTTCTCAACGCTGCTGTAATTACAGATTCAGGGATAGATTGACTTTCTTCCATTTCGTCCGACTCTGGCACTTCTAGCTTTACTACAATGCCTTTTAAATAAGACTCTAAGTTCATTTGCTTAACCGTGGTTCGGTCTGCTGTTGCGAATGTGTTTTTCATAATATATCCTTCTCTATATTGATAATGATTCTCAATTGTATCAAGTTTTTTTTTAAAATACTAGTTTTTATTTTGTTTTTTTTAATGTTATAATTGCCTTGTTTTTAAAATAATAGAGGTTTGTTATGACTACTGAAGAAATCTTAAAAAAACGTTGGCTTAAAAAACAATCTGAAGGAAATATCAGCAATGTTAAAGTCAATATCCTTTCTTCTGAATACAACAACTTATCTACCAAATATCACTTTGAGGTCTGTTACTCTATTGAAAGTGAATTCGTTATTGAACACAAAAAAGACGTTTTCTTAACAGAAGATATTGAACACGAAATATACTTTAAAGAAGAAGTTATCTAGCGCACATTTTTGTTATGTTTGTTTTGATTTTCTTGTTCTTTATTTGTTATAATTTTATTATCAAGTCAAGATATCTTTCAATAGTAAGAGGTGTATTATGTTTGTAGAAACTAATGAAATTGTTAGCTATAATTGTTCTAACTGTGGTTCGCAATCTAAACTTGAAGTAAATTGTGTTTTCAAACCCGATCACAGTATGGAATGTTCTTGCGGTCAACACTTAAAATTTGCGGAAAACTTTAAAGATAAACGCAATACATATGGATTCGAAGAAGAATTCTAAAACAAAAAAATCAATAAAAAGGCACTCTTTCGAGTGTCTTTTTTTTTGTGCCTAGATTTTAGGTATAAAAAAAAGGCGACTTCAACCTGAAATCACCTTATAGTCATTAAATCAATGACGAGTAAACAATATGAGGACTATCTAAACCTTCGTCTAAATAGTGAAATTATTATATCTCAATTAGATTTTAAAATCAATATAAAAAATACACTTTTTTGCATTAATTCCACGATATACCCGACCCTAACTTTTTACATTCTTCTAGCTTGGCGTCATACGCTTTCGTAAAACCAGATAATGTGACTGTTTGAGTCGAATCACTTACATTACCTGTAATTGTAATTGTATTACTTTCTTTCATTGCCAACACCATTTTTTCTTCAAAACTGTATTTTGAAGGTGTTAGCTTTGTGCCTGTTCGACCATAAGCCACACCTTTTAAATAAGCGTCTTTATGACCTTTATCTGTTGTATACTTGACGAATTTTGTCGAAGACTTCAATGAAGTTTTGAAATCAATAATCAAAGAAGGCATTGCATATGGATTACCGTAACCTATTTCACAGCCTAATTTTAAGACAGATTGTTTGTTTTCCCAATTACTTGCAGCTATTGAAGATGTCGAAAATGCTAGACCTAATGTGAAAATTGCGATTTTTATTTTCATTTGATTACCTTGTTTTGTTTGATTTTTGTTTTGTGTGACTATTGTAGCATATGCTATTTTATAAATCTAATTCTATTTTGGAAATAAAAAAGGGATAGTCCCACTTGGGGCTATCCCGTATCACCAGTACAAGTGACTAAGTACAATATGAGGAGGACTTTCTAAGTTTCCCCTAGAAAGTGAAATCATTATAAACAATCGATTTTTAAAAATCAACCCTAAAAATGCATTTTTTTGCATTTTTTTCTATGTTTATATTTTGTTAAAAAAGCACTTATGAGAATGCTTCTTTCTCAACAAAAGACTTACATAAACCAACCGATTGAAGATTGGTTAGAAAGGCAGTCAAAAACGATGCATATCAGGTAAGATAGTTAAAAGATTTTCTTTTTTCTTTTTTTTCATGATTTATTGCTTTTATCTCTTATTGTTGCTATACTTACTTCATATTATTTATTACAACAATTAAGGTTTAAAAATGCTTAAAAAAATAACATTAGGGTTAGCTGTTATTGCCGCTTCTTTAACTGCCAATGCGTCTGACATTACAACCACTGTCGTTAAAAACGATAATCTTACTATTGAGCACACTTTTACACCTGCTGTTAGTGCTTTTGGTGTTCCTTTTGGCGTTAAATATGACGTCACAGAAGAAAACCCTAATGTTAGAAGCATTGTTTCAAAAGGCAACAATAATTTAATTCAACTATCTGTTGATAAAAATCCTTACTTTAAAACCGCTTATGCAAGTACTAATCAGAATCAAATGCCTTATGAAGTTAGCGCAATCAGCACTATCTTTGAAAATCTAAAAAAATCGATTTTGGCTTTCGATAACGTTGCTATGATTCTAAGTGACAAATATGAAATGATTAAAGATGTAACTGAAAAAGAAAATCCAGATGGCACTTTTTGTTATTATTATGAGTTCAAAAAAGACACTGTTTCTATTTTACTTAAAATGCAAGAGTATGAAAAACTCATTAATGGTCGAAAAAGTTCTTATTACAAAGTAATTGTCAATTACACCGACTCTAAATACAAAATTAACAAGACGCATTCCGATCCATTGTTCAATATTTTATAAAACAAAAACTTACATTTAATTAGCCGCTTCATGCGGCTTTTTTTGTTTTAAAACTTGAAAAATAATAAATTATTGTTGTTTTTCAAGTTCGAGTTTGTTATAATGATTTCATAGTCGGACTTCAAGTAAATACCCACTTGATTGGACGCTATGAGTGGGTACGCTCGACCTCTTCTGAAATAGTCGATATACGTTCAAATCTAAATACATTTAAGCTAAGTGGTTTCCAATTTTAGGCTTAAATAGTAACGAAGAGAGCTATTACAATGCCTAGTTATTGAGGACAAACTTATGCATAACATGTTTAATATTTCTACTGTATCAGAACTCGAATCCGCTTTTCAACACTACCTTAAACACTTAAGCGTTGATCACAGCATTACTCTAAGCAAGAAAACAAAAGCCCAAAACACCTTTGCGCACTTTTTAGGGTATGACAACTATTCTCTTGCTCTTTCTGAGATCGAGAAAAAAGAAAATTCAAAATTACTATTAGAGAATGGAATACCAACGGAAAATATTTATTGTTCAAGAGTTTCTAAAGGTTATGAAATTGAAACAACAATGATAACAGATGATGGAACACACACTGTTCATTTTGATTCTTCACCTATTTTTTTAGAACTTCTTTCAAAAGGTAATCACAAAGGAATTGTTGATTTGGTTCATCGATTGAAAGAAGACGATTTTATGTCGGGTTATGGCACTGATGACCTTGCTTTGCACTTCTCTAACTATGACGGCTCTAACGAACAATATCTTCAAGTCCGTTATGCTTTCGAACATAATGAACAATTACCAGAAGATATTGAAGAACGTGGTTTTTCTGTTAATGTAGACGAGCACCAGATCTTAAAATGGTGTCAACGATTCTGTGACTCTAATACTGTTAAGTCTGTTAAATCAATTATTCTTGAATAATTAATTATTATATCAATAAAGCTAGGCGTTGGCTCATCTAGCTTTTTTTATTTTTAAAGAACCAAAAAAAAACCTGTCCGAAGACAGGCTTTTTTCTTTGGATTTTAATCTGAATGATTTTCTATCTGCTTTTGCACTTTTGTTAAAAATATATGAGTTCCATTAATAGTCACACCTCTTTCATCTTGAATTGTTATGACTTTTTTTGTTCCCTCCACCAAATCAACTACTGTCGGTTTTATTTTAGGAGCTTCCACTGACAGTCTAACTCTTGATAGTTTTACTTTGCATTTCTCAATACTTTCTAAAATCGACTCAACAGCAGCTATCATACCGTAGTTAGGAGAAATACTTGATTCTTTATGACCTACAACTATTTCTAGTGGAGTATTAAGAACATTCATTACAATTTCAACAGAGTCTTTATGTCTATTCTCAATCAATTCAAATTCTTTGTTCAACTTGTTCATTGGATGTGTGCCAACAATATGAGCTTTAAATTCAGACATTGATTCAAAAGAAATTGGAAATTTTGACATTTTTGATACCTATCGGTCATTAATATAGAATTATTATAACAATGTTTTTCTTTAAAAACAAACAATTTGATTTCTTTTTTTATGTTGCTTTTTTTTGTTTTTTTTGCTATTTTTTGTTTAGTTGTTAACCTTGTTAGGGAAGTGAAATGAAAAACTTTAAAAAACAATTGTCTGAAAAACTCTCAGATATTGGTTATCATGTAAATGAAATGATTGACTCGGCTTGTAATGAAGGACAGGTCAGTGTTTACAAAGAAGGTAAACACATTTGTAACATCAATTACTATGGTGGAAAATTTCAAAAACCTGTTTCCTCTCACCTATCGAAAGATATTGTTGAAATTATTGATGAATATGGCTGCAGCTAAACTACAAATATAGGAATTAAAAAATGAAATATTTTATGGTCAATGTTAAGCTTAACACCCTTGACGAAAAAGGTGTTGAAAACGGAACTATC
>CEUY01109853.1_pt1 | contig 11565 bp, 10 predicted proteins | sample 361481 | NCBI WGS metagenome assembly CEUY01 (sample SAMEA2622737, study PRJEB7988) | marine metagenome | isolation source: saline water (ENVO:00002010), including
CATGTAATAGATGTATCAAATCCTGAATGGGAAAATCAGAAAGAAACAGTGGAAAAGATTCTACAAACAATTCTTGGAGTGAATTTCAACCAAAAAAAAATTATAGAAGTTTGGAATAAGTTTGATTTATTAAATAATGATGATTTAAGTTTTTTTAACAATTACTCAAAAAAGAAAGAAAATACTATATTATTTTCTTCAAAGTTAAAACTTGGTAAAGAAAAACTTTTAGAACTAATAAAAAAAAAAATAAGAAAAAATAAGAAATTTTTATTATTTAATCTTCCCAGACCTATCGATAGCAAAAAAATTAAACCCTTGTTGTAATGGCATTATCTCAATTCTATTAATATTAACATGTGACGGTGTATTTGTGCACCAAAGTATTGTTTCGGCAATATCTATTCCATTTAAGGGTGTCATATTTTTATAAACTTTATCTGCTTTTTTTTTATTACCGGAAAATCTTACAAGTGAAAATTCAGTATCAGCCATACCAGGTTCAATGTTTGTTATTTTTACTTTTGTACCTAATAAATCCGATTTTAAACCTAGTGAGAATTGTTTAACAAAAGCTTTAGTTCCACCATAAACATTTCCTCCAGCATAAGGATAGGTACCAGCTACTGAACCTAAATTTATAATATGTCCTTTATTTCTTTTAATTAAACCAGGCAACACTGCACGGGTAACATATATAAGACCTTTACAGTTAGTATCGATCATTGTTTCCCATTTCTTAATATCAACTTTATGAGAGGGTTCCAAGCCCCATGCAAGTCCAGCATTATTTATTAATATAGAAATTTTCTTAAAACTATTTGGTAGTTTAGATATTATTTTAAAAACTTGTTTCTTATTTCTTACATCTAATTTTATTGGTAAATTATTTTTTTCACCTAATTCTTTTGATAGTTTTAACAAAAGATTTTTTCTTCTACCAATTAAAATAGTTTTATAACCTTTTTTTGAGAATATTTTTGCGCAAGCTTTTCCTATTCCAGATGACGCTCCTGTTATTAATACTACCATTATTTGATTTTTTTAATTATTATCTATAAAAAAATTAATTAATTAAAAATGAAAAAAATATCAATTATTATACCCGTTTTTAATGAAGAAAAAACGATTATCCATGTCCTAAAAAAAATTCGGGAAGAAAAGAAAAAAAATAATAAAATTAGCTTTGAAGTAATTGTAGTCGATGATTGTTCTAATGATAAAACTAATTCTTTATTAAAAAAAAACAAAGATTTGTATGATAAGATTTTTTTATTAGAAAAAAATTTAGGAAAAGGCGCGGCAGTTATAAAAGGACTTAATGAGAGCACTGGTGATTATATTTTATTTCAAGATGCAGATTTAGAATATGATACGTCTGATTATCAAAAGTTATTTGAACCAATAATTAAATATTCTGCAGATATAGTGATGGGAAGTAGACTAAAAGCATCACCTTTAACTAAGTGTTTAAATTTTTGGAATTTAGTCGGTAATAAAATAATAACTTTGATTTTTGACGCTTTATTTAATTCAACGCTTAGTGATATTTACAGTTGTTATCTTGTTTTTAAAAAAGAATTACTTAAAAATAAAAAACTTAAATATAAGGGTTTTGATGGACAAGCAGAAATCCTAACTTATATAGTTCCAAAAGCAAAAAAAGTTTACGAGGTACCGATTAGTTACCACGGTAGAAGTTTAGAGGAGGGTAAAAAAATAAGATTTTATCACATATTTTCAGTCATCTATGTAATAATAAAGAATTGGTTTTATCTAAAAATAAATTCAATTAGTATTAAAAAAAATTAAAAAAATAATTTCTATGAAAATACTAGTTCTAGACGTTTATAAAGATGTAGAGCATCGTATATCAAAAGATACTAGTGGCGGTTATGGTACAGGTAATAACTTTGGAGATACTTTAATTCCAAGATTATTAAAAAAAACTCTAAAAAAAGTTCATGATTGGTCACCTATGTTTGTTGCTTACACTATTTCAGTACTTAAAAAAAATGGAAATCAAGTTACTTTTAGTAAAGAACTGACTAGTAATTTTGAAGATTATGATCTGTATATTGTTGCTAGTTCAATAGTGTGTTGTGAAACAGAAATTAATGCAATTAAGAAAATTAAATCAAAAGGAGGGGATGTTTTTGCTATTGGACCTTTTGCAACAAATCAACCAAAAATCTATAATGATGCTGGAGCAACTGTAATTTTAGGAGAACCTGAGTTTTATTTTTTACAAAAAAAAAACTATGAGGAAGATTTAAAAAAAAAAATAATTACATTTGATCATTCATTTAAATTAGATGATTTACCTTATCCAGATTGGAAGACAATAATAACTGACCCAAAAAAAGTCAGTAAATTATTTGGAAATTATTCCACTATTCCAATGCTTGCAACAAGAGGTTGTCCTTATTCATGTTTTAAGTATTGTGTTTATCCGCTACAACAAGGAAGAAAAGTTAGACAAAGATCTCCTAAAAAAATAGTTGATGAAATGGAATATTGGAAGAAAAATATGAATATTAAAATGTTTGTCTTTAGAGATCCTGTGTTTTCAATAAACAATAAACACACAATTGAATTTGCAAAAGAACTCATAAATCGAAAACTTAATGTTAAATATATAATTGAAACTCATTTGAGAATTTTAGATAAAGAATTAATAAAAATACTAAAAAAATCAGGTTTAGCTGCTGTAAAATGTGGTGTAGAAAGTGCTCATCCTGAGGTACTTGAAGATGCTAACAGATTTACAATTGAGAAAGATTTACAATTCAAAAAAATAAGAGAACTAGAAAAAAATAACATACAAGTTTCATCTATGTTTATTCTTGGATTTCCAACGGATAAAGAAGAAACCATGGATAACACAATAAATTACGCAAAAAAACTGAATACTACCTACGCGCAATTCAGTGTTTGGACACCGTACCCTGGTACCCCAATTTTTAATGAATATAAAAATAAAATTATTACAAAAAGTTATGAAGAATCTGATCAATATAATTTAGTTTATAAACATAATTCTCTAGATAAAAATATTGTAAGGAAGTATTTAGATAAAGCTTATAGAACTTACTATTTTAGAGTTAGTTGGATTTTAAAATTTGTCAGATCATTTATCTTTGCATAAATTATTTTATACATTCCCAAACATCAAAAAATTGGTAACTTTCCTTTTTTTTAAAACTTGTATTAAACATTTTTATTAAATTATTTGAAAAATATTCTTTATTGTTTTTCAAGACAAAAGGTAGCTCTCCTTGTGGTATTAAATAAACATCATTTATACAATTTGATATACTTTTTAACGTTTTGTCTTCTATAGGTTTTGATGTTGAAGTTAAAAATAAATGAGGTAGTTCAACAAAAAAATAATCATTATTATAAATAAGCATAGGTCTTGTATATAAATTTAAATAACCTTTTAATGATGAACCGTATCCTATAGAAATTTTTGTACCTTTAGGATAGGTTTTTAAAATTTTATCAACTTCTTTAATTTGTTTAGATAACTCGTTGCTTTTTATAAATTGGATAGTCTTAACAACACCCTTTGTTGAAGAATGTGTATAAAAAGATAAAAATATTATTGTAAAAATTATTAGTAAACCTTGTAATTCTTTTTTGTTAAAGTAATTATTATTTTTTAAAATTAAAAAAAATATAAAAAAATAATAAGGTATTAATATAAAAAGATCCGCTGTACCACCTCCATCTCTAGAAGAGTATAAGCAAAATACCATGGATATAAAAATTAGTAATGAAAAAAAAATTTTTTCTTTTATAAAAATTAATTTTAAATTAAAAAAAAATAATATTGATAGAGGAATAATTAGGTACAGTAAAAACCAAAAATTTTTTAAAAAAATATCTAAAGTAAAATTTCCTATATCATTTAATATTATTTGTAGCCACAAAATATAATTAATTAATGATAAATTTTCAAAAGACCAAATAATATAAAAAGTAACAAAAAAAGTTGTTATAAAAATTAAAAAAATTTTAATTAACTTATAATTTTTCTCTAGGCAATAAAAAAAAGATGGTAATAAGCATAAAGCAAATTGTGGTTTGAGATTTATTAATATTGCTGCCAATATTCCAAAAGAAACAATATTTGAATATGATTTAAATTTATTATTTGATAAACAAAAAAATAATGAAATTATTATTAATAAATAACCTAATGAATCATTCCTGATACTAAGAGGTGCTGCGTTAGTACTTAAGTAAATCATTGATAAAAGACCCGTGAAAAAAAACGATGTACTGTTATCTCTTGTCATTTTTTTTATTAGTAAAAAGAATGCAATTATTGATGTAAAAAGGCATAAAAAATTAAATATTTTTGAAGTAAAAATAGAAGGGCCTAATAATTTCATTGGAAAATAATTAAATAAATAAATCAATGGTCCCCAAGGACCAGAATATCTTTCAGAACTATTTATGTCGTTATATATAGATTTATTTATTTCAAAAAACCAAGAAAGTGATGCAATTAAAGGATCATTTTGATCAAGATAAATATCATTTATTAGGTATGTGGTGGATAAATATAATAATATAAAAGAATTTAATATTATAAAAAAAAAAATTATTTTAAATATAAATGTAGGTATTTTATAAGAAGATAAAGTATTTGTGTTATTAAGTATTTTTTTTATAAGACTCATAATTATTACGATTAATAATTTAATTTGTTGTTAAAAATTTTTTTTCAATTTTATCTGCTATTAATTTATATCCTTCTTTTGTAAAATGACCTCTTAGTCTAAAAGGATACAAAGATAATGGATCTTCTAATTTTTTTAGTTCATAAAAAAAATCGACATACTTTATGCCAATATTATCTAATTTATTTAATATTATTTTTTTATTTTTAGGTTCTTTATTTATTAAACTTTCATACATAGGTAAATAAACAAAATAAAATTCAGAGCCTTTTTTTTCACTTTCATATTTTGCTTTTTTTATAATTTCTATAAATTCATCTATATTTTTACTATCTACTTTATCGTATTGAATATATTTATTGTTAAATTTATATAACAAATCTTTTATAGGTTTTAAAAAAAAAGATCTTTCTACTTTTTTTAAATTATCTTTTAAATTATTTTTTTTTTTATTTTGTTCTATTTCTTTAGGAGACCATGCTACCCAAAAATTATCTACTTCATTTTGTCTATTTATAATATTTTGAGTAAAATTGTTATATATATAATCCCTTAGTATTGGTAGTTGTAAATCCCTTTTAAGATCAATAATATCATTTTCAAAATATACCCAAATTACTGAAGAAGGATTTAATTTTAAAGCATATTCTTTTAATATAGCAAATTCTAATAATGGCCCATTGCCAGACATTCCTAATCCAATTGCTTGATAACCTTTATTATGTAAGTGGCCTGAAATTGTATCTTTCTGGTCGACACAATTACCTTGAACCATAGAGTCTCCTATTAAAATTATTTTTTTTTCAGTACTGTCATAAATTTTATCATCATTATTAAAACCATACCTATCACTAAAATAAATAGAGAAGGGCCCATTTTCATTACAATCTACAGTTAAAGTGTTTGAAATTCCACCTAATGGAAAAATTGAATTTTTATAATTATTTTTTTCCTTATATTCTTTTAAAAACATTATTGGCGCATATACAATTTCGGCTGATAATTCTTTCGCTACATTTGAAATGTTTCTCATATCAATTTTAATCCCAACTTTACTAGCTTCTTTACTTCTTTTTTGAATATATGTTTTTTCTTTTTTTTGATTAAAGTAACTACTGGTAAAATCTATAACTAGGCTTCCCAGAAATAAAAGAGAAAGTGTTATTACAAAGTTAACGGTAATAATGTATTTTTTATTATCTGTCTCTTTAAATAGAAGGGTGGTTAGATAAAGTACTAAAATTAGAAATGAGCCCTTTAAAATTAAATTTAATACTATTGATGATGCTATTACGTCTGAGATTACAATCGTTATTTTAGCAATCCATACAATTATTATAGCTATGACTATATTTAATATGATTTTTTTGTTTTTCACTTTTGATGTTTATAACTTATTGTATTATCTATCTTTATCTTCTATTGTCGCATAACGTATATTATGGGAAATCATATATATAATTACTATATTCATAGATTGAACAATTTATTAAAGTTTTCAGTGGTTGTTTCAGCTATTGTAGTTAAATTTTTATTTTTAAGTTCAGCAAGAATTTTTGCGGTATGTAAAACATAACTAGGTTCATTACATTTGCCTCTATAAGGTTCAGGCGCTAAATATGGAGCGTCAGTCTCAACAAGTAATTTATTTAATGGAAGATCTTTTATAATGTCTCTTAATTCATTTGATTTATTAAAGGTGATAATTCCTGATAAAGAAATATAAAACCCCATATTTATAGCTCTATTTGCCAATTCCTTGCTTGTACTAAAACAATGTATTAAACCTTTAAAAACACCCTTCTTCATTTCATCTTCAAGTACTTGTATAGTTTCATTATCAGCATTTCTTGTGTGTACAATTAAAGGTAGACTAGATTTTCTAGCAGCTTCAATATGAATTCTAAATAATTTAATTTGAAGTTCCTTTGGGCTATTTTCATAGTAAAAATCAAGTCCAGATTCACCAATACCAATGCATTTGCTACTTTTTGTATGTTTTATCAAATCTTCTAAGCTTAAGTCTTTATAATTCATGCATTCGTGTGGATGAACACCGACTGAATTATATACTTCAGAATATGAATTAGAAATAGCTTCTATATCACTGATTTCACTTAATTTTGTTGATATTGTAAGCATTCTATATATACCGTTATCAGAAGCCCTTTTGATAATTTCATTAAGTTTTCCTTTAAATTGCGGAAAATTTAAATGACAATGGCTATCAATAATTTTATTCATTATTCAATTTTTTGAAAAATTATTTCAGGTTTTTTTATCTTAAAAGTAGTATTTAAAAAACTATTGTCATTAATATGTTTCATAGTTAATTTTTTAGTACTCAAGCCTATTTTATTTAAAATATTTTCAGATGTATTCGGCATAATAGGTGACAAAAAAATAGCTATTTTAGCAATTATAAGAACTAATATATTTAAAACATCCCCTGCTCTTTCTTTATCTTTTTTTAATAATTTCCAGGGCGCATTTTCATCAACATACTTATTTGCTTCTGAAATTAATTTCCATATACTTTCTATTACCTTGTGAAATTCTTGATTTTCATAACTTAATTCAATTGTTTTTAAAATTTCCTTAGGATATTCATAAAGTTTTTTATCACTATCTCTAATTTCTTTAATTTTATTTAATTGGCCGTTCAAATTTTTATTTACTATTGTTAATACTCTTTGAACAAGGTTACCTAGATCGTTTGCTAAATCGTTATTTATTCTTCTTTGCAAAGATTCTTTTGAAAAATCTCCATCATTACCAAACGGAACTTCTTTCAATAAAAAAAAACGCAGTGTATCTAGGCCATATTTCTTAATAATTTCATTCGGATCTATAACATTGCCTAAAGATTTAGAAATTTTTTTTCCCTCATTTGTCCACCATCCATGAGCAAATATTCTTTTTGGAGGTTCAATTTCTGCTGCTAATAAAAATGCAGGCCAATATATTGCGTGAAATCTAATAATATCTTTACCTACTATATGTAAGTTTGCAGGCCAAAATTCTTTATATTTTTTATCTGGATATCCAATTGCAGACAAATAATTTATTAAAGCATCTAACCAAACATACATGATATGTTTTTTATCATCTGGTACCTCAACTCCCCATGAAAAGGTTGTTCTAGAAATTGATAAATCATTTAATCCATTTTTTACAAAACTTACAACTTCGTTTTTTCTAGAATCTGGGCCAATAAAATTTGGGTTTTTTTTATAAAAATCTAATAATTTATCTTGCCACTTTGATAGTTTGAAAAAATAACTTTCCTCCTCAACCCATTGAACTTCATTTCCTGATGGTGCAAATTTTTTTTTAGTTTTTTTATCAGTAGTGATCTCGTCATCATTAAAATAGGCCTCATCGCTAACTGAGTACCAACCTTTGTATTTATCTAAATATATTTCATCATTCTTTTTTAATATTTTCCAAATATGTTGCGAAGCTTTTTTATGAAAGTTTTCTGTAGTTCTTACAAAAAAATCATTAGTAAGATTCAATGTTTTTGTTAATTTTTTAAAATCTAAACTCATTTCATCAACAAATTCTTTTGTGTTCATAGCTTTTTTTTTTGCTGCCTGCTCTATTTTTAAACCATGTTCATCAGTCCCTGTTAAAAACATAGTTTTTTTACCATTTAAACGATTAAATCTAGCAATCACATCGCAAGCAATACTAGTATAGGCGTGACCTATATGGGGAGAATCATTAACATAATATATTGGCGTAGTAACAAAGAATGAATTATCATCCATTTTTATATTTTTTTAATTGTTCTGATTTTTTAATAAAGATATATTCAACTGTATTTATAATTTGCACACTATCTAACTCAAAAGTTTTTGAATTATTAATTTTTTTATTTATTTCAAAGAATAAATTGATAAAAATCTCAATAACTTCTTTATCTACATTTTTTTTCTCTTCTATTTCTTTTTTAATAGCTTCAATTATATTAATTTGTATTACTAATAAAAAATCATCGATAGATAAGTCTTTATTATACATTGAAAACAAACTATTAATTTGAGTTTTAGATATATCTTTAAAATTAAAAATAACTTCGTTTGCGCAGTTATAAACATCAAAAAAAATATTATTATTTACAATATTTAATGCCCTACCCAAGCTACCATTTGATAAATTTATTAAGACATCTATATTTTTTTTATCTACTAGTTTGGAATTTTCAAACCATTTTCTTAATGTAGCTCTTGGAATTGGATTAAAATAAATTTTTTGACATCTAGATTTTATTGTATCTGGAACATTTTGCAAAGAGTGAGAAATTAAAAAAAAAATACAATTACTAGGACAATCTTCTAAAAGTTTAAGCAAACTACTGAAGGATTGTTTTTTTGATTGTATAGCAAAATCATCAAGAGAATCTATAATTATAACTTTATAATCCGATTCAAGACTTGTTACATATATATTTTTTTTTAGTGGTTTAAGATTTTCAATGCTAATTTTCTTTTTTTCTAAATTTGCTTCAATTATGTTTATGTCTGGATGAGATAAATTGGCAATACTTTTAAATAAATTGCTTTCTTTTGAAGTATAAAGCGAATCTAATAATTTGGTGTTTTCTTTTTTTTTCAATAAACATCTTGCAAGTCTATAAGCAAAAGTTGCTTTTCCTATACCTTTAACTCCATTAAATAAATAAGCGTTGGAAATGCTTTTTTTATTTAATAAATTAAGAAAAAGATCTTCTATTTTGTCAAAACCGAAAAATTCATCATTAAATCTTGGATGAATTGATACAATGTTCTCTGCTTCATTCATTTATTAAAAATTAGTTTTAAATTTTTTATTTATTATATTTATAATTTTTTCTTTTATTTCTATTTTATTCATTTCAGCATTTATAACCACACACCTTTTTTTATTTTTTTGAGCTATTTTTAGAAATCCTTTTCTTACTTTATTATGAAAATCAACGCTCATTTTTTCATATTTTTTAATTCCACTCTTTCTTTTTTTTACTCTTTTTAAAAATTTATTTACATTCATATCTAAAATAATTGTTAAATCAGCATTAAATTTATTAAATATTGAGTCTTGTATAATTTCTAATACATCTAATTTTAAATTGTTTCCATAGCTTTGATAAGCTGTTGTTGAGTCTCTAAATCTATCACAAATAACCCATGTCCCCTTTTTTAAGTTGGGTTTAATAATATTTTCCAAATGATCACTTCTTGCGCTAATATGTAGTAATGCTTCTGTTATAGGTGACCAATCTTGGTTTTCTGAGTTAAATATTAATTTTCTTATTTTTTCAGCTCCAATAGATCCTCCTGGTTCTCTAGTAGACTTAACATTAATTTCTTTTTTTAAACTATTTTCTAATAATTTTATTTGAGTTGATTTACCAGTTCCTTCACAACCTTCTATAGTAATAAATTTTCCTTTGTACATTATTAATTTTTATTACTAACTCCAAATAATAAATAATTAATTATGGAAAAACTTCTATAAAATCTACTTACTTTTTCAACATCTTTTCCTGCATAAACATCTTTTATTTTAATATTTTCTCCATCAATTAAATGTAATTCTGCAACTTTATCACCTTTTTTTGCAGGTGCTATAATTGGCGTTTCGTAAACAAGTTTAACTTTGAATTTTTCAAAATTATTTTTTTTTACAGTCACACTTAAATCTTCATTCAAAATTAATGGGATAAAAGACTCTTTACCAAGCCAAACTTTAGCTGATTGTATGGTTTCTTCTGCTTGATAAAGATCTAAATTAACAAAATCTCTAAAAGCCCAATTAACAAGCTTCAATGTTTCATTAACTCTATCTTTATCGCTATTTAAACCGTTTACTACTGATACAACTCTTCTATTATCTTTAATCGCTGAAACAGCAATCCCATATCCAGATTGAGTTGTTCTACCAGTTTTAAGTCCATCGAAACCTTCTCTTGATAACAATTTATTTCTGTTAAATTGTTTTATGTCATTATATGTATATTCACTTAGTGAAAAATAATTATAGTATTCAGGAAATTTTTTTATTATTAATTTTGACAAATGCCCAATATCTCTTAAAGACATATAATGATCTTTATTTGGCCAACCAGTTACATTTATAAAATTACTATTTGTTAAACCATTATCTTTTGCTTTTTCATTCATATTAGAAGCCATTATTTCTTCTGATCCAGATATTCCCTCAGCTAAAACGATGCAAGCATCATTCCCTGATTGAACAATTACTCCCATTAATAAATCTTTAACTGTTACTTTGTCACCAACATTAACAAACATTTTTGAACCACCAAATTTCCATGCTTTTTTGCTTACTAAAAATTCATTATCTAGTGCCAATGTACCGTTCTGTAATCTTTCAAATACCATGTATATCAACATTAATTTACTCATTGATGCAGGGCCTTGTCTTTCATCAGCATTTTTTTCATAAAGAATTGTATTAGAATTTACATCTATGATATAAGCTGAATTAGCAGATGTTTCCATAGAGTATGCTTTTAAAACAAATGATAAAAAAAATAAAATTAATAAAAAAAAATTTTTAATAAATAAAATCATTTTCTTTTTCTTTCAATAAAAAAATTTGCATTCTTAAAACCATAATTATGAATTGCTTTAAGTGTACGTTCAGCATCATTTAAATCTTTAATTGGTACTGTAGTTACTTTATAATACTTTTGTCCGTTAAGTAAATCTAAACTAATAAGAATTTTATTATTTATTGATTTCATTCTTTCTTTTAAATTTTGGGCATGTTCAAATTTTCTAAATTTTGTTATTTTTATTCTAAGATAGAATGGATCAATAATAATTTTCCTATAGTTTAACTTTAATTCTTTTTTATCTTTAAT
>CEUY01205284.1_pt1 | contig 11515 bp, 12 predicted proteins | sample 361481 | NCBI WGS metagenome assembly CEUY01 (sample SAMEA2622737, study PRJEB7988) | marine metagenome | isolation source: saline water (ENVO:00002010), including
CAAGCATGTCTCTACCACCCTCTTGGGATGAGAGGTCTAGGAGGCGGTCGAATGGCCGATTTTGGATGGGGTTCGCCAACTAATGAATACGTCGTAGACGCAAACCGCGAAATGCTTATCTGCATACAAATAGAAGATGTTGCAGCAGTGGCTAACCTCGAAGAAATCCTTGCAGTCCCTGAAATAGATGTTTTCTTCATCGGCCCGACCGATTTAGCACAATCAATGGGCCTTCCAGGCGATAACGAAAACCCCAAAGTCCAGAAAGTAATGCAACGCACATTCCAACGAATTCATGATTCAGGTCACGCTTCAGGAACACCAAGTGCAGCGGTACAAGCTTTAAAAAACACCAATGCTGGCATTCTCTACCACTACACCCATATTCCCACCTTCATGAACTCATACGGACAACATTTCATGAAGACCGTAGGGCGAATTTAATACCTGTTTTGAAAACTATGGATTACAAAGCCTGGGCGGAGTGGTACGACATTTTCTATTCATCCGCAGACCCGAGTGATATTGAGTTCTATAAGAGTTTATGTATCGCCTCAGGTGGCCCTATTCTCGAGATAGGAGTAGGAACAGGACGCATAGCGCTTCCTTTATCGGAGTATGGCTTGGAAGTTGTTGGTATAGATTTATACGAGCCAATGTTAAAAGCAGCCCATAAACGAGCATTAGAATCAGCACCTCTTAAGGGAAAATTACAACTCATAAAAGCAGATATGCGAAACTTCGACGTAGGTCGAAAATTTCCGATCGTTACCATCCCGGCAAGAACATTACTATTAGCAACGTCAGAACAAGAACAATTTCAAACGCTTTGCAACGCTGCTAAACATCTAGACTATGACGGAACTATGGCCTTCAATTTGTTCTACCCGGACCCCAATATGCTCCACGACGACCCAAATAAGGAATTCTTACTGGACGTGATAGATAAATCAGAAGGTGGACGTTACGTCTTAACCGCTAAAAATCAATTCGATCTTAAAAATCAGATAAATGATGGCACTCAGATTGTTGAAGAGTTTGACTCTGACGGAAATTTACTTAAACGAGTGGAATTAACAGTCGTGGTTAGATATCTCTACCCAGAACAAATCACGAAACTTTTGGATCGAGTAGGTCTAAAGTTACTAGAAATTTGGGGAGATTTTGAAGGTGGCGAGCTAAACGAGCAAAGTGAAGAAATAGTGATCCTAGCGAGACACAGCTGAACCAATTGATAACCCATAATCAAAAATTATTACTAGCGTTTTTCCGGAACTCTACTATAGATAATCCCGAAACTACCCACAAAAAACCAAAATCTCCTAAAACCCTGCTGTCTTGTCACAGATATTCACCAAGCTTTCTCCTGAAGCATATCTCTTCAAATTCGCAATAAAAGCCTGACGCCTCATCTCGTATAGTTCTGGTGTCAAAGCTGAAGAATGCGGTGTCAGGATTACATTAGGCAGAGTCCATAGCCGTGAATCTTCTTCCAAAGGCTCTACAGCAGTTGCGTCGAGTGCAGCGCCAGCGAGATGACCTGACTCAAGAGCATCGCACATAGCATTTTCATCAACTATTTGCCCGCGTGAAATCACAACAATGTAGCTACCTTTAGGCATCATGGAAATTCTGCGAGCATCGATTGATCCACGTGTTGATTCTAAAACGGGAGCAGCAATCACAAGAAAGTCAGATTTTATTACCAGATCATCAAGACGATCGAGCCCCCAACATTCGTTAACTGTTTCAGGAATCTTTGAGGGGCTTGGGTCAATTGCGTAAGTATCTGTGTTAAATGCTGATACGCGGTCTGCCACAGCCCTGCCAATTGCACCCAGACCAAATATACCTACGGTTGTACCAGTAATTTCAGTAATTCTCGAAGCATATTTTTGTGTGTCCCAAATCTTCTTTTTTCTATCTTCAAACGCTTCCTCGAACCGATGCGTAAGTCCAACCATAGCGCCAACTACATGATCACCCATTGAAGTCACATGTGTCCCCGGCGCGTTAGTAATAACAACATCTGAATGCATTATGTTCTGGTAAGCGACAATTTTGTCGATACCCATACCGGGACAAGCAATCCAACGAATATTTTTTGCAGCAGCAAACGCGTCACCATTTGGCCATCCAAAAAACACATCAGCATCGCGAATAGCGTCGATATGCTCGGCTGTTTGGTAAGCCACTATGAATTCAATATCTGGAAAAACCTGTCGTAGTTCTCCTACGTACTGCCTGCCGACGTGATCTGTGCCAATTACAACTTTTATTTTCGCCATTATTCAACTCCGCAGGGGCTTGGATAGATTTGATTGGTGCCAAAGCCAACAAAATTCACCAATGTTTGAATCATCTAGTGTATGTAGATAATTGTTATCTAATTGACGTATTTTAAGTAAAGGTAAAGTATAGGCATGACAGCGTTATGTTCGTTTATACACGCTGCCATACAAATGCGACACTACTTACCATTATCAAAAAGCGTTAATCGAAGAAATATAATCGCACATGAAAAAAAACGATAACCTCTTCACAATCGAAGCAGGTTTTCAGCCTACAGGCGACCAACCTGCGGCAATCTCTGCACTCGCAAGAGGCGTGACAGGCAACCTTCACCACCAGACACTTCTCGGCGTAACGGGCTCAGGCAAGACTTTCACAATGGCAAAGATCATTGAGAAGGTTCAACGCCCTACGCTAGTCATAGCGCACAACAAAACACTTGCCGCTCAACTTTCATCAGAATTTCAAGAATTTTTTCCTAATAACTCAGTCCAGTACTTCGTCAGTTACTACGATTATTATCAGCCGGAGGCATACATTCCTCAGTCAGATACATATATCGAAAAAGAGTCCGATGTTAATGAAGAAATCGATCGACTCCGGCACGCTGCCACTCGGGCATTACTGACCCGTAGGGACACATTAATTGTAGCTAGCGTTTCATGCATCTATGGTTTGGGTTCGCCTGATGAATACAAATCAGTTGTACTTACGCTACGAAAAGGAGCCGAATACGGCCTACTTAGAGTCGTGCGGAAGCTCATTGACATGTACTACGAGCGCAACGATATGGAAATGATTAGAGGTCGCTTTAGGCTTAGAGGTGACACACTGGAAATTATGCCTGCCTATGAAGAAATTGCAGTCAGAATTCAGTTTTTTGGTGACGAAATTGAAAGAATAATCGAATTAGACCCCTTGACGGGCGAAGTTCTTTCAGAGCTGGAGCAAATTGACATATTCCCCGGCAAACATTTCGTGACGCCGGAGGATGAGTTGAATGAAGCATTAAGTGATATTGAAAATGAACTGGTACAAAGGCTTGATGTACTACGCTCTGAAGGAAAACTTGTCGAAGCACAGAGACTTGAACAGCGAACCAATTTCGATTTAGAAATGCTACGAGAAACCGGATCTTGTCCTGGTATTGAAAACTACTCGCGCCCACTTGGTCGCCGCCAACCTGGCTCGGCACCTTGGACACTACTAGACTACTTCCCTGAAGACTTTCTTATATTCATAGACGAGTCACATATGACCATTCCTCAGATCAACGGAATGTACAAGGGCGACTTCGCGAGGAAGACAAGTCTCGTCGATTATGGATTCCGATTACCCTCAGCAATAGACAACCGCCCACTTTCTTTTGAAGAATTCGAAGATCGTGTGAATCAAATTATCTACGTATCTGCTACTCCTGGAAGGTACGAGGCTATCCATGAAGAGCAGCGAGTCGAGCAGGTAATTAGACCTACTGGTCTCATTGACCCAATGATCATTATTGAACCCACAGAGGGGCAGATAGACAACCTAATAGAAAGAATTCAAGCAACTACTAGCAACCACGAACGTGTACTTGTTACGACCTTGACTAAGAGAATGGCAGAAGAACTCTCAGAATACTTGAGAGAACTTGGAATAAAGGTCCAGTACCTTCACTCCGACATACAGACTCTCGAGCGTACTGAAATACTTAGAGATCTGAGACTCGGCATCTACGACGTTGTGGTCGGGATTAACCTTCTTAGGGAGGGCCTAGATCTTCCAGAGGTATCGCTAGTCGCTATTCTTGACGCTGATAAAGAGGGTTATCTTCGATCAGGTACGTCACTTGTTCAAACAATTGGCCGTGCAGCCAGGCATGTAGAAGGGCAAGTAATAATGTACGCAGACAAAATCACAGACTCAATGCGTTACGCAATAGATGAAACTAACCGACGACGAGAAATTCAGAAGGCGCACAATGACGCGAACTCGATCACACCGACTTCTATCGTAAAAGAAGTGCGTGACATCACCACACAGATTCGTATGGCCACAAATAACGCTACGCCTTACGTCCCTCCATCATCGTTGCCGAAAAATGATTTATTGCGCCTCGTAAAAGATTTAGAAAAACAGATGAAACAAGCAGCAAAAAATTTGGAATTCGAGAAAGCGGCCCTTTTACGGGATCAGGTAGTAGACCTTCGTAAAGTACTTGCAGACCAACGAGCTTCAAGCTCAATTGACCCAGAACCAAACCTAACAGTCGATATTGCACCATCCACAAAATAAGGCATGCAAGAAGAGCTAACTGGCGCAGAATCATCGTAATAAATCTAGCTGTAACAGTTTTTAAACAACGTTATCGATTCGTCACTAAAAAGGAAATATAACAACAATTCCTTACCGCTCTGGTACACTAAAAATATAACTATTTGATGTTGGAGTAGCTCTTTACTGAACTAGATTCATAAGACAATTTCGGAGAAGGCAATGGCGGAAGCCGAGTTACTGGAAAAAGAAACCGTTATTGAGGCATTAAGAGACGTTTATGATCCGGAAATACCTGTAAATGTTGTTGACCTAGGACTCATTTACACCGTTGAAGTCGCCGATGGGGATGTCCACGTTGAAATGACTCTGACAGCGCCTGGGTGTGGTATGGGTCCATACATCGCTCAGCAGGCAGAATGGCGAATCGCTGAAATCGAGGATGTAGAGGATGTTCAGGTCGACGTCGTTTTTGATCCTCCATGGACGCCCGACATGATTACCGAGGACGGCAAAAGACTCCTAGGCATAGACTAATAGCCTGACCAAACTACGAAAATCATCATAAATTTCAGGTCTCGCACGAACAAAAACTTTATAGCAAATGTCGTCACCAAGAAAATTAACTCCACAAGAAGAAGCCCGTCTGGCACAGGTCCGAGCAAACTTTCAAGAAAGGCGACGAATCTCTCAATCCCTCGAAGGCATTGGCACGCGGATTGGTGTGTATTCTGGCAAGGGTGGTGTAGGTAAAACAACGGTCGCTACTAATATATCTGTGACACTCGCAGCGCAAGAAAATAAGGTTTCGCTCTTCGACTGCGACATAGACTGCCCTAACGTTACACGCGTGCTTCGTATTTCCGAAGGACCCGTACAGAACGGTGACAAACTCGTGCCGCCTGCACGATTCGGTGTTAATGTCATGTCCATGGCCTTCTTTCAAGATAATGAAGAAGAAGCGATCGTTTGGCGAGGACCAATGATCCACAATGCGATCAACCAATTCCTTCACTCCACGGATTGGGGTAGCCCAGACTATATGATTGTCGACCTTCCACCTGGAACCTCTGATGCCCCCTTGACGGTTATGCAGACGATCAACCTTGACGGTTTCGTGATTGTTACCACGCCACATGAACTTGCAGTTCTGGACGCTAAAAGGTCGATCAATATGATCAAAAAGATGAACCTAAAAGTTTATGGGATCGTAGAAAACCTGTCGGGAGGCGTTTTTGGTACAGGAGGCGGCGAAGCACTGGCTGAAGAAATGACTGTGCCGTTCCTTGGAGCACTTTCAATGAGCGCTGACTATATGAATTCTAAGCTTCCTGCTTCGCTTGAATCCAAATCAGTTGGCGCCGAATTCACAGCTATAACAGAGAATTTAAAGAGGCAAATCATAGCCTCAAAATCTTAGAGGATTAACCTCGTATTTCCGCCTCAAAAACAGCGCCACACAAACTACATTTGAATATATCGTCGTAGTAACAAGCAATCGATTTTTCGCCACAAACGAGGCATACAGTTGGTTGGTTTTCCAAGAAAATTCTAATCGGTATGCCATGCGAAATCGACGTAGGCCTCTCCACACCAGCATTAGCTCGACTCAATCGGTTCAGAACTGGTATAGAAACAGTTGTGGCCGCTATAAGAATTGACAGCACACCCAAAATCCTTGGGAATATTTCTCCGCTTGGTTCACTCCAGATAGCACCAACAATCAGAATTGCGAGAATGCTCACCAAAGCGTAAGTGCTTTTTAACACACTGAGATATCGCGCTGGCAATACAAACAGACAAATCAGACAAGAGTGACCGGCGGCAATAGCACACGTTAGAACCGACGCTGTAATCTTCCACAGTACTTCCTCGCCAGATTCGAGCCAGATCACCATAATAAACAGCGCAAAACCAATAATCGATAATGCAATACCGACGTTTGGGACACGACCAAGATGACCAAGTTCGCGCGCAGGAAACATTGTGAGAGATAGTACGCTAGCTGCGGATACATTCAAGGAAGTAAAAAGCACCTTGCCTTGAGTATCGCCAAAATCACCTGCAATAAGAGCGATTATTCCTAAGGATGCATTAATCGTTACCGAAGCGAAAAATAACATTATCGCAAATTTACGCGGTGTCATATTTCGCATTTTAGTTTGAAGACAGAAGCATCGCGGCTATCGAATCCTCTAAAGTGCGAGAATTGTCGACAGTACCAACTCTTTCATGACCTATTGAAGAATCTGCGATCATTTGAAATGTTTCCGCCGCTCCAATGTGGATATGTGAAGTCGTACCCGCTGCACTGAACGTGTCGGCTATTTCTTCCATTTCTCCTACCCAACGAAAGGCCTGAGCTGAAACAGATTTAACTCTTTCCATTTCACTCAGGGTAGTAACCTGGCTGAGCTCGAGTTCAGCAATTAAATCTTTAAAAAGACCCAGGGATTTCGCAGTCATAAGAGTAGAAGCATATAAAGCTGCAGTACCTTTAGTGAGTGCAGCGTAGACCATCTTCAATCCTGAAGCGGTACCAACTGGACCATCCATCACAGGCACAGAGATTCCCTTTCCATCCAGTTCTCCAAGTACCGAAGCATGAGTTCCGGATGCGTAGAATCGAGGAGTTGCTCCACGCCGAGGACTCCCGCCTATAATCCCTGCATCTACGAACTTACCTCCCGCATCGGTAATGACTTCAGATATCTTTGCGGCGGTATTTGGTGAAACAGCATTGCAATCTGCAACAGTAACGCATGAACCAGTACGGGTTAAAGCTTCTGCCAGATTTGCAGCAAATGTGAGTGCTTCAGAAGGAACAAGGATCGAAAGCACTAAATCACTTTGATTAACTAACTCGTCAAGTGACCCCACATCTTCAAAACCATGTCCGATTGCACGCTGTTTAGACTCATCGCTTCGACCATTCAAGTCAGTAATTACTCGGATACCATTCTGTATCAAAGCACCGCCAACACCACTCCCCATATCACCCGGGCTCATCACACCAACAGTCCCAATTTTCATTGATGACTTCCTCGTTATTCCCTAAGAAAGCACTTTCTCAGAATAATTTGTAATGTTTTCTAAAAATATAAAAAGCGCCTGGCTACTATAACCAGGCGCTGCTAACAATAAACGTAAATGCTAAACACTACGCAAATTTCAATCAATGACCGCGAGCTGCGGCGGCTATAGCATTGCCTACTAGTTCTGGCTCACCAGGTCCCATTCCGAAAACGTGGATTTCTATTCGCGGTGCGTCTAGAGAAACTCTCGTCCAAATCGACGGCTCCCCGTCTCGCAATTTTTGAACTAAATCATCGTTTGTAAATCCGACAACATCAGGATCCACACTAACAAAAACCCCGAACGGCTGATGGCCTTTAACATTAGTATTGAGCGAAGCGGTAACCCCATGAACGCCTTCCAATGGTTTTAGAATCGCTCTTGATTGAGCTTCAGCTTCGGATAGACGATCTTCGTGATTTAGTGTGATCCAACGTTGAACAGCAGCAACTACTCCCATGATCTCTTGACGATCAATTTTTTGAGGTCGCCCAACTCCTCTAATTCTTCGACCTTCATACCCAACGAAAGAGTGACGGCCAATAGCATCGATAACTTCTTTAGTACCTAGGGCAAATCCGGTCGAATGAGGAGCCCCCATATACTTAGCAGCAATACATTGGAAATCAGCTCCCATCTTAACGTATTTACCGAAATTCTCTAGAGGAAATATTTGCCCAGCTGCATCTACTGATACCGGCTTCCCTGCAGCATGAGTGATTTCTATAACCTTCTCTAAGGTCAGTACATTTGGGTCAACAGGTTTCTGTTCGTAAACTACATAGTGCACTGCAGCGGTATGTTCATTAATCGCATTACGAAGGTCATCTTCAGTAGTCCCGTTTTCGTCGCCAAACTCAACCAGTTTCGCCCCCGCAAGTTCCAGACATCGATCATACCAATAACGTTGACGTTTCTGAATCAAAATTTCATTTGGCATCCCAGTCGTGTCCGGAAGTTGCTGAATCTTCTCATCATCAGCACCTGCCATGAATGCGGCAGTTGCAAGTGTAAGAGCAGAACCTGCACCCGACGTGATATAAGCAGCAGGAACCTCGAGCATCTCTGCTATACGGTCCCCTGCTACTTGCTCCAGTTCAATAAGAGGAATATACGCGGAATCAGCTGCGTCCATTGCAGCCTTAACTTCCGGAACTGGAGTTGAGCCACCTAATAGAGTGACACTTCCAGTCGCATTAACGACGGGTCTTGCACCCATCTCCTTATAAATAGATCCCCAATCTTTGGTAAGCACTTTTCAATCCTTTATTGTGACCAAATCCGATCCTAAATTTTCCACTTAAGATCAGAATATTAGGTTCGATATAAACTGATTGGCCACTATACATAGAATATTGGCATAACGCACCCTTTATCTATAAATGGTCAACAATTAATATTGGCCTAAACGAAATACGTTATAGCATTCTGGCTCGAAATATTTTCAACAGTACCACGATATAGAAACCAAAGAACATGATCAGTCATGAGAAGGTAGCGGTTTCGTTACAGTCCGGCAAATCTATTTACGTTCATTGTTGGCCTTGCGGTAATTATGCGCAACCAATGGTTATTATCGCTCCTGAATCAAGTCCATCTGATTGGAACGTTTTCGCAAGTTTAATCTCGCCATCGCATTCGGTTGTTCTGACCGATGTATCAACATCGTTCGAATTATTAATGCTTATTTGGGAGATTGGGGAACCCGCATTAGTAATTGCACAGGGCAATAAGGCTGTAAAAGTCGCCAAAGAATTGGTCTCAATTGCACCTGGCTCAGCTAATGCTATCGTTCTTTGCGATGGTGTCATCCCTGCCAAAGAACTTCCAATAACGTATGAAATAAGTACTTTAATTTTAAGAGGTAGACAAAGCACTTCACTTTCTCACGCCGATGCAGTGGATATGCATGTGTCACTACGTTTATCTACCCTTGTTGAACCAGAAAATTGCGGTAACTTCCCCGCCAAACACAATGCAGCAGCAGCAGCAAGTGCAGTTAACTGGTTTATCAACGGAGTTAATGAAATATATGAAAACAAGTGACAATATAGTCATCGACCCTTGGGCATAATCAGAACTCTGTCATGCTGATAGATTCAAGGGAAACCCACAGCCTACCGTTGCCATCTTGAACCATCCCATTTGGACGTCCGGTTTTTTACGATAACTTTTTTTGATAATCCATCAGGAGACTTTACTGAACCATGTCCAGTTTCAGCGCTCATTTCAACTACACCCCATTGACCGTCTGCCAGCAAAACAGGTCCATAGGGCTCGCCAAGACCGTGATGAAAAATCGTACACATTGACACACTGATACATAACTCATTAATTTACGGAATTGATGAGTTAAGTCGATAATCCAATCCTAAATTAAGCGATATCAACACATAAATGCCATGATGATTGAAAAGAACTGTTTAAACCCTACCCTGCACGATATAGCTTGAAATGCATTGATGCTGTACTTTTATAGGATTGGTTCACGATCAACCCAATATTTGTATCTATTTAATTGATCGAAAAAACAATAATTAGCACTATGAGTGTGACGGCAGTCTCGTGATCAACGCTTGACTGGGTCGGCATGCCGATCCGTTGAAATTTTCAGCGCAAAACCTACCGTCGGACTTCGAGGTGATGAAAAATGAAAGTTTTGTTTCTGCAGGACGTACGTCCTTCCGCTAGAGCCGGTGACGTTAAGGAAGTCAAGGATGGTTTCGCTAGAAATTATCTACTACCACAAGGTCTAGCAGTTTTTGCTACAGATCATGAACTCCGTAGAGCGTCCAAGCTACGCCAACAAGCCGAAGACCGAAGACTTGCAGAGGCCGAAGAGTGGCAAGACATAGTTGACGGCCTAAAAGATCTAAAAATTCGTATTGAAGTTAGAACAGGGCCCACTGGTCGATTATACGGATCAGTAACAAACACAATGATCGCTGCGCAACTTACTGAAATGACGGAACGCGATATCGACCGAAAAGGGATACAGATCACTGCGCCTATCCGTACAACAGGTGAATATAAAATACCGGCAAGATTTGTTGAAGGTGTTGCCACAACCCTAAACATAGAAGTTGTTGCTGATGATGCTTCAGTTGAGCTCAACCGTCAGATGGAAGAAGCGCAAGCGCAGATGTCAGAAGAAGATACAAACGTGCTAGACCCGTCCTTCGAGGATGTACTCGCTGCTGCCGAAGCAAAGATAGACGTTGAAAGCACTGAGTCATCAGAAGCATCAGACGCCAGTGAAGAATCAGACGCCAGTGAAGAATCAGACGCCAATGAAGACAAAGAGAATTAAGACTTTTAATAACCCCACATAATCATGTGATTCACTTATCAATGAAATCGACCAACGACCCGGAATGAGCAATCCGGGTCGTTCCATTTAACCCTAAACACGTGACACAAAAATTTTGAGTTGAACTGAAATGTGGATACTCTGTGGACGAATGTTTATATCTTCAGTTCAAATTCATAGCATTATCGGGTTCTATTTGCCGTCATTTGATCTATATTTCGTGTCGGTGATCTTTAATTTTAAAAAGACCACTTATACCTAAACTGTCAAGCAACAATTCCCGGGAAATTCATGCAAGCTGATCGACTACCACCCCACGATTTACACGCCGAAGAATCCGTACTAGGGTCGATTCTGATTGATGGTACAGCCATAACACAGATAGCTGGATTTCTTGCTGCGAACGATTTTTACCGTGAGATCAATCGCCAAACGTTTGAAGTTTGCCACGAACTATTCCAACGAGATGATGCGATAAACCAGGTAACTGTAACTCACGAATTAGAAAATCGAGGTCTGTTGGAAACAGTCGGTGGAGCCGCTTATCTTTCCCACCTCATCGAAGTAACACCCACTTCAGTC
>CEUY01206048.1_pt1 | contig 11515 bp, 10 predicted proteins | sample 361481 | NCBI WGS metagenome assembly CEUY01 (sample SAMEA2622737, study PRJEB7988) | marine metagenome | isolation source: saline water (ENVO:00002010), including
TGAGATTCCGTGTCGCCAAAACGGGAAAAAAGCTTAGCAAAACTTTCTAGCGTAAGGTAAATCCCATCCCCCTGTTCATACCGAGCACTCTTGCTAAGGAAGATCCTCAACGGTTCTACTTCCCGTCTGTAAAGCTTTGCTGCTTCTTGGTACATTTGCTGAGTCACAGTTATCGATGTACTTTTTTCCTCTTTTTGGAAAATGTCACCAGCCTGTTGAAGCTTACTTATATTTGCTTTGATATTACCTAACAGCTCAGTAATTCGATGGTTAATTTCACCTAGCCAGTCTTGATAGTCTTCAGTACCCGGTGTAACAGAGATTTGTTGTGACTCTATTTCCCTTAATACGGACCATAGCGGTGTCATCGATGCCTTCAAAGTAGTCTGTGTCATAGGGCGGAAAAGGCTTATCTTACAGAGTCTAAAAATCTCCATAACGCTACTGTTGAACCAAAGCTTAGTCGTGTTATCCGTGTGTTTCCTATCATTGATGATCTTGGCTTGAAGTAAGTTGTTGACATCAAATACAAGTGCAATTTCATTTCTTACATCCCTGCTAAAACTGTGTTGATATTCAGATACGAGCCTGAAATACGTCATTTCTGGTATCGCGTTCCCATGTACGTCATCGCTCGCACGAATGACACCAAACAGCACTTCACGATGCTTCAAAAGAAGCTGAATGGTTTCAACGGTACTAAATTGCTTTTGAATAGATACAGCCATTATACGTGCTCTAATAAGGAGCCTTGCTCTTTGACGATAAGGCGTTCAGTTCTGTCTAAGTCGATGGGGTAACAGACATTTCGTCTCGATTTACTATAGGGTTTTGATGTCTTGGCTTCGTCCATCACAAGGTGCTGAGTAAACTTGGCGATCAATTCCCCACTTTTTCCATGTGTTGTCACTCCAATTAACCAATGGCCTTTGTTGTTCAGGCCTTTCATAAGATCAGGGAATTGCTCTTCACTTACACTTCCCACTTCATCCATAATAAGTGGAAACGCAATGTGACTTGTTTCACTCGACAGTTTTTGGATGAAGATATCGCATAGGTGCATATTAATAAGCATCTTGGTTGAATTTGATTGGTCTTTCTGGTCCCAAGGAGCGTCAATTTTTTTCGTTTCATAGCGAGCTGCTTGGATTATATTATCCATGCGGAGCTTACCATCTTGCTGATTAATGGCGTCAGAATGTAAAAACTCTTTCAAGCGGTTATACCACGCTTCGGGCAACGTTGAGTCTCCCAAGTCATCGAACTCTACCCAGCTTTGAATAAGGTCTTCAAAATGCGCATTTAACGTGAGATTCAACCTTACCGCTTCGAGATCGTTTACTTTTGCATTAGCTAAATCGGAATTGATTCTTTGTAGGGTTAATGCGATTTTCTCTTTGGTTTTATATAGCCTTTCAAGTCTACTTCTTACTAACGAATTATGTGTACTTGTGTCGTGCGATAGAATCTCTTGGTTTTTATCAAGCAACGAAAATTGGTCTGATAAACTGGTAAAAGTGTTCTTGATTGCCTCGCCTGAGTGATTACCCTCAAGTAATCCGTAAGTGTCTTCGACAAGACCTTCATACATCATGTTTTTCAATGCATCTTTAACAGTCGTTTTCGCATTCTCAGAGGCTTCCAGTAGTTTAACTAGTGAGGACATCTCTTCTTCTGTAGCCGCAGCGCGTGAATTGATATAAGTGCTTGATTGATGTTCAGCTAACGCTTGTTCGAGGATTTCGAAGCGCTCTTTATGGATAGAGTAGCGCTCTATAAGCGCATCTAACTTCTGTATCGCCTGTTGCTTTTCGTCGTGCTGCTTCTTGATATCATTTGCTTCATCAGAAAGCCTAGTCTGTGTCTCAACCAGCAAAGCATGACTCTCTTCTAGTGTAGATAGCTCCGATTCTTTTGAACGTTCCTCTTCTTTTAGTTCAGCGGTTTGCTCTTTCACATATTCGTACTTTTCCAATGATGGTATATCGGTCTTAAGGGCCTCTATATCTTTTTGTTTAATTTTTATCTTATTCGCGATGTTTATTGTTTGTTCTCCACTCATGCCATTTAGGTCATTAAGCTCCCGCATATAAGCCTTTAATTCAGCTTCTTTATCATCCAATTCTTTTTCGGGAGAGTGAGAGTCAAATTGAGTTACCTTTTCAAACCATTCATCAAAAAACGCTAAGCGTGTACCGTTTGCTTTGAACAATGATGTAAATTGAAGTATTGAGGTTACTTCTACTTCTTGAAGGGGTCTTCCGGGGTTCGCGTTGGCTAAGACGGGATTGATAGAAAGCAATACCTCCCATACCTCTTTATCAATCTGATTGACTAGCTGAAAGGTCTCGTTTTCTATTTTACGCTTGAGTGTATCAATTTCCCCGCTCTTACTATTTATTAACTCTTCAAGCTGAGCAATGCGCATGTTTCGCGTATTCTGATCAGTGTATTGCTTTAACTCTTCTTTTTTGTCCTCAAGGTCACCTTTTAACATGTCGAGAACTTCTGCTACTGGCATGCTTTTTGGGAATTCACTACATATCAGTTCACACTTTGTGAGTTGCTCAGAATTCCGTATAAGGTGCGTACTTATCTCTTTAAGTCTCTTCTTGTGACTATAAATGTCATTGTCAACATCTCTGACTTTGCGTTTATGGGAGTTTAGCTTTTCCTCCAGTTGCGCTTTTGTTTCACCTAACTGTCTACTCTCCTGTTCGAGGTGCTTTTTAACTTTAATCGTCGATGAAAATCGTTCTGCGAACTTTTTTGCAGTATCTTTTTCTTCTAAGAGCCGTGCGTACTGGTTTTTTAGTGCCATAAATCGGGGCTCAGCAGCTTGCAATTTTTCCAGTTGTTCTTTTCGCAGCTTTAAAGCTTTTTGCTCATTTATTAATTCACCTATATCCATTTCAAGCTTTTCTTCATTCGTTAAGCTAGCCTCTATAGCCGCCCCGGACATCAAACGCAAAGAACTGCCATCTTGGTTAAATAGCATTTTAATTAGCGCTCTTATTGAGTTCACAGATTGTGCATCTATGTCTTTTATTGGAAAGATTACAAAGGGGCAGAGATCCGGTCGTAATATGTCGACGTGATAAAGGGCCTCAGTCAATTGCTCTACTTGATTGATTTGTTTAGTACTGGATTGAATAGTCTTTAATAGACCTAATATCCGGTCACCGGTATTTTTCTCTGGCCGCTCTCCTGCGATGCCTTGTTTGTTCCAAAATAAATGCTGGATATTTTCATAAGGCTCAGGACAAAATACTCGATTAAGACGGTAATTAGAACCTTGGGATATGATTTGACAATGTTGGCGAGTAGTTCCGTCCACCAGCTGATGCTCTACTTCAAGTACTAGCTTACTGTGTTGGGTTGGGAAGTAATGGTTCCAGATTTGGTCTTTTGTGTAGTAAGAAGATTCAGAGTTAGATGAGCCAGAAAGGAATCCAAACTTTTTATCAGCGTGATTAACGTTAATATCAGGCAAAAAGAAAAAACGAACGGCATTTACAACACTTGATTTGCCTAAGTTTCCTGTCCCCAGTAAAACCAAATTACCATTAAGAGGGACTTCTACATACGCAAATCCTGCTGAATCTATAGCGATTATTCTTTTCAAATTTATTGTAAATGGACATGTATTCATATTTTTTCTCGTATAATCACTTCTTGTTCTAGTACACCCATACCTTTCGTCAGCAGGGCAATCATAGGTGTGAAACCATGTTTTTTAGCCTTTTTAAGGGCTTTAATATAATGAACATCGGCCTTTGGTGCGCGACACTGTGAGCTGTAGTCTTCTAGATTGTCAGGCATTACGAACGTTATCTTTTCACCGAGTGTTTTAGATAACGTTTCGTAGATTTCAATGCCTGCTAAATCGTAATCTGGACAGTACAATAGATGTTTGAATTTACTTAATAGTGAGACCGTCAGCGGGTGGGTAACAGCATTGCCCTGAGACCAGATCACCAGCTTATGATTAGTTTCTGTAATCCCTAAGTTGGCTAAAAACGCAGAGCTTTGCGTGTAGCATTCACTGTTTTCAATGAGTATTGCTGTCTTGTCTTTCCAATCACTATTAACGTCTTTATTTCTGCTTTCTTGCGAGCACTTTATTACAAAATCAGGACTATTTACTTTTCCTTGCTTAGCAATGAGATAGGTAGCCGATGTACTGTGAAGGTGGGAGTCACCTAATCGCGTCGAGGCATCTACCCGTGATTTGCTCGGTGCAAACCGCTGCATCCAATTTTCAAATAGTTCTGTATTTAAGACATTGACGACGTACTTCCCCGATTTCACATGACTTATCTTCCCAACATCGTCTAATTTGAGTCCCTCACTCTGAAGCAGTTTTTTGAAACGGTGTACATTGATAGGACGGCCTTGTTTCACTGCATCCAAATATTGATGAATGTTCATTGCGTATTGCTCTTGAAAAGGTAGGTCGAGAGTTCATCGACATTTTCTACAATGAGTGGATGTTTCTTAGGCGAACAGGTATCGGGATGACGACCTAGCCGATAATATTGAATGGTGTAATCAACTTGAGCCCCTCTTACACGGAGAAGAAATTTATCATTGTGACCGTAGTCGTTAAGCACAAGAGATCTTTCATCCTCATCGAGTGCAGGGTGTGCATTGACGACAATATCAACAAACGTTGTCCATACGATATCTTCATTTTCTAATTCGACTTTATTACCTATAACGCACTCAGAAATACGATTAAGGTTAAAATCCGAAAATCGATTTCTGTAACAGCAATACGCACGGCAATGCCAGCGGATACCGTCGTTGCTCAGCGCTGTAGGTATGATTTCTCTTTCCATTCCTTTTGGATTCGAACGGCTTCGATAAAGTATGCTAAGGGCTCTCTTTTGACGAATAGCTTTAAGTATTGGCCTTATGGCAGATGGTGTCGGAGCGCTTAAAGGTGGAAGAATATCCGTGATAGCTCCATGGCCATAGAGTTGTTCTATATGTTCAGACCCTAAAGAAACCACAAACCTGACGTAATCGTTCCAAGAATAAGCAATATGCATTGGCTTGAATTCATTAGACGCTTTGAAAATCTTCTCAGGGTCTTTTGCGTCATAAGCGAGGTTACATGGGTACATTGTCCGGTAATCAGAAATGGCTTTTACAATCACATGTGACTGGACACCGAATATTCGTGATAGACGTGATGCATTAACACCGCCTTCCCATACGATTAGATATTCAATTGCTTCGAATCTAGCTTCAGTTTGTTTTGAAATATTCAATGTTCGTATACCCTATTATCATATGCACGATATTAGGGTATACGATTTAACTTCACAATCTGTATTTTTATTCAGTTAGTGAAGACAAGAGCCTTTAGCGAATTTCTTGGCATCTTAAGCAGTACATTAACGCTATATACCTTGTAGACACTTCAGCTCCTTTTTATTCAACTGACCCTGCAATTCAATCCCCTTGTGAAGCGCTTCTGTACATACCACCCGCGACAACATCCCCCATTACTCGGCCCTAAACAGCGTATTCACCCACTCAATTTAGGACAACCTAACAGGGCAGGGTAATAGAGACAATGAACAGCTAACCCTCTCTATCTTGAATCCTGTCCTGTTGTTCCCCCCCAGGATTTTTCTTCGACTTTTTATTCCCCCCTGCGCTTCTTTTGAATTGCCTGACCTGTTCTTCTGGGATGTTTCGGACAGCTGCTTTGGCGAGCCTGCGCCCGTGGTAATAAGACGGAAAAAAACGGAAAAAGAAAAAATAAGAAACAAACGCGTGAGGGGGTCCGGCAGGAAAGCTGATGTTAAATTTCCCTCAAATGGGGCTACGAAGTGCCCTTATAGTGTGTCAGGGATACTTGTTAGGTTGTCCTAAATGTATAGGTGTTTGGGTGGTCGTACCGGGCAAAGGGTGCTTTGTTAGGTTGTCCTAATTTGTATAGGTTGCCTCACCTCAAGACGCAGTATTATCATGAGTATCGAGTAACGGCCTCTTTGATGCGGCCAAAATACCAAGGAGTATATCTATGAACTCGACCTCTACCCGGCCGACGCTAAGTGATCAGAATATTACCGTTGAGCAGATAAGGGATGATGAAGTTGAACTTCGTATTCAACACGGGCCCGACCAATGTGCAGGCACTTTGAATAAATCGGATGTCGCCGCTCTAGCTAAAACGCTTAATATTCACGCCGATGATTTAAGCGATGACGAAGAAGAGGTCGTCGTCGATACTATACGTTTCTTTGCCGTTGGTGTTATGTGCTGCCTCGTTTTCGGTGGCCTTGTCGGTATCTTCAGTAACTAACGCGCCTGTATAAACGCAAGTAACCCTGCTATCTTATCGATGCAGTATTTTTGTTTTAAACACTACATAGGAATGGATGCCATGAAATACATTGTCCTTATTGCCCCACTTTTACTGGTACTTACCGGTTGCTTTGGCCCCAATACGCTCGATACCACGTCAGAAGAAACCATTAAAAACTCAGCGCAAGCCATTACCGCTGACATGACCGAAGCAGAAAAGAATGAATTCTCCAAAGCATTAATGTATTACTCAGTCGGCGGCCCCGACGGATTTAGGTCTATGATGACCTCCCTTTCCGCTTACAACAGTAAAGCCACACCCGAAACACTCATGGCCGTCAACCTACAGTCGCTGGATGGGATGACCGGGCAGGAAGTGCTCAAAAAATACCGCGCTGCTCTGGCAGCAGATAAAGAGGTCAGGGAGCGTGAACGTGCCGAAAAAGAAGCAAAAGAAGCAAAAGCTCGCGAGGAAAGAGACACCGTTCGCCAACTGAGTGATGAAGCAAAAGCCCTGTTAGAAAGTAAACGCTTTGAAGAGGCACTAGCAAAATATCATGCCTTAAGCGAAATCGAATCAGCAAAAGAATTAGCTATGGATGGGATAAAGGATACCCGCACGGCGCTTAAGGCTTTTACCGAAAAAATGGAATACATAGATAAAGTGGCCATTACGGAGTTTGAAGCAAAACGTATCGACACCTATTCTGATGAAGATGTGCCAGCCATTCGTGTATCACTCAAAAACAAAGGTGATCGTTCACTGGATAAAGTTAAGGTGATCGTGTATTTCCAAAACAAAAATGGCGACACTATCTTTGAGGAAAGTTTTCACCCCGTTTTAGTCAGCAACTACTCAATACGTAACAGTAAGCCACTGAAAGCAGGTTACGTATATGAAATGGAAGATGGTAGATACTTCACTGTTAAATCAAAGTTATCTGAGTGGGATGAGAGTAAAACCATTATCAAAATTGTTGATATCGCATTCACCCCCTAAGGGATTCTCTTCATATTGCCATTCAATAATCCAGCACGTTGTTAAGACACGATATTATATCGCTTAATGAGGTTGCCACCTGCAAATGGATATTATTATGAATATGAAATTTGCACATTGTTGTGCGCTCTCATTCTATCTGGAGTATTACTATGACTAAATCTATCCCTGTAAAAAAAGCTGCGCTTATCGGTTGTGTTTCATTTGGCGCTATGGGCGCAGCTATTGCGACCGAGGCATTAAGTGATATGAATTCGCTTGTTGCTGGTGTAGCCGTTTTCTTTGCCATGTTATTCATGAACGAACGCAAAGGTGCTGATGTCGCCACTGAGGAATAATGTTCTCGATTATTGATAGGAAAAATGCAGACCGCACGTCGTCAGGAGTATCGTTAGATAATCTTGCCGATAAAAGTTTTCTCAGCGGTCTGCACGGGCATTGGGATATACTTTGTCACTGTTGTTGCCCTCCTATCAAAATGGTGGTCAAACACCGACGCGATTCTGATACTTACTTTCTCTCCTCTTTTCCTGATTCTCCGCTACATCATTCTGACTGCCCCCTATTTCGTCAACGACGGACTCTGCTTCCTGATGTGTTTGTCCCTTTAAAAAGCATCACCTTTTTTGGGGATGAAAAAGCTCTGTCTTCAAAAGACTCAAGTGAAGACTTGTCCATGAAAGACACTGTAAGCAAAGTACCGTCTCAGGAAGACAATGGTAAACCAGTGTCTATAAAAGACACCTCTTCTACTGCTTCTTTGAACAACTATCGCCACCAGCGGGTTAAAGTCGTTGCTCCGTCTATGATGGAATCACTACTCATCACATTGACGTACAACAGCTTCGCCCACATACACTTCGGCCGATTTGTCACTGTTAAGAATTTTGCAGAAAAGCTCAAAAGCGCTGAGTCAAATGCTTCGGTTACGCTTCCGAACGGAGCACCTGTCATTCAAGGTCTTTTCTTTGGGGAGAACGGACTTTATATTGCTAAAAAACACGCTAAACGCCATGGCGCTGCATTGTGGATACGATTGGCCTCTTCTGTTTGCGAACAAGGTCACGGATTGATGGTTAACGATAAGAAGCTTCAAACAGCACACATAGAATGGCCACATCACCCACCTTCAGATGCTTGGTTAATCATGTCGTTGATTGACTCTACTGGCGCCATTAATACCACATTGGTTTACCCTGTATGTGACACCCGTCATGTCATACCGTTCCAACGAAAAGAACAACACAGCTTAGTGACTGCGTTATCTCCACTTCTATACGGCATGAACAACAGCAAAGATTATCGGTATTACATAACCACACCTTTACATAGCACGTTGCACGAAGATAAGCACATCGTCGCTGATATGCTTGTTACACGAAAGCAGAAACACACTGGCGAACTTACGCGCTTGGTTCTTGGACTAAGTAATTTAGATATGCTTGAAGCGGCCTATGACGCCAGCGCACACTTCACAAAAGATATTTTGATGCATCCAGAGATAATTAAAGAATTGTTGGAAGGACAGTAGCGCCAGCTATTAAACTGGCGTGAGCATGATCACCTAGCGGAATGCGCCACAAGCAGAATATTATTAAAGTGCTGAAGAGTTTCTTGCTTAAAAGTTTTTACAAAATCACCTACCTCTATGCTATCTGGTTCAAACAAAGGCATATCTATAGGTTCACCAGACAGCTTTAAAACCACGTTCTTTAACGTCTCATTGCGCTTCAACAGGTCGACGTTTTCCTTATCTAAACTCAAACGAATTAATTTGAGACGCGCAGCTTGCATAACATCCAGTTCGTCGGTAGCTTCGACCTTTTCTTTTAATGTGAGGATTTCTTTGTAGAACGGATTAATCTGCATTGCGCTCACCTCCCTTTTTGATATGTGACACAATTGGGTGACAAAGCACCAAGAATAACGGCACCAAATAGTCTGCCATCGTTACAGGTTTTTGTTCCATACTCACCATGCCCACTAGCGCCAAAGTTGAAATTAGAACGAACCCCAAACTTGCGAACAATGCTTTTTTCATCTTTGGCAGACTTGTCTCAAAAGTCACTGTAGTTATATAAGAAACTAAAGCTACAATTCCCAGTATGATTAATCCGATATATGAGTCCGTAAGCTTAGTTGCGAGCAAACATACCATCACCAACAGATATAATCCTAACAGCATAACTTCTCCCCAATAATGTTGACACCAATGGTCTGATGAATCTTTGAAGAACAGTATACACGGCTTAATGCACTGGTCAGATTATTAACGCATTGTATTTTACTTGTTAATCAGGCACTGTGCCGTCTTAAACTTGTGCTACAATAGAATGTGTTGTATCACGTTTAGAGTAGGGTATGAAGAAAACCGCGAATAATTTGGAATTGCTGGGTATTTATAAGCGTATCAAAGAAGCCGCTGATGATTTGACTACTTATATACACAACCTACCGAATTCCGACATCAAGATAGCCGCTATAAAATTGCCTGTAGATGGAAAAGACTACAGGGTGCTCGATGATACAGAATTTAAGCAAGCCATTGATATCTACAGTCAGTTTACTGCTAAATTGGACCAAGACCCATCCCGGCCACTGCGGTTGCCGGGTGTGTTACAAATAGCCACAGCACATCAACAACCTGTGTCGCATTTAGTCGCGCAAATTAATACTGAGAAAAAACGTTTCGAGGCCCTTTATATTAAAATAACTAAAGGCCTAGATGCGCGGAAGCGAGCGAAAAGAGTTCATGATGTATTAGGTTCAACTTCATACATCACTTTGCAAATTACTAGAAAGATTATATGCATAAGTGATGAATTAACCTATATGGGCCTTTCGTATCACAAGAAGCCCAATATTGTTTCACTGTCAAAAACAGAGGTCCTCAATAAGCTCGGCTTTTTAGAGGATAGACCCTTATCTAATATTCCAATTTCAGAATGGAAACGTACTGTAAAAGAAGCAAAAGATAGAGTTGAGCTTTTGATAGAGGGTGAGTACCAATATCGCTACACGAAAGGTTCTTATTATCGTCCTATGCTCAACATTAAATTAGTAAATGGGAAAGTTAAGCAACCGAGTGCGAGTATGCCTGTTATTTATTTCACCGATGACTACATGAAGGTGAATTTTCCACGCAAGCACGACAATTCGAAACGACGAAGTGATCGGACATTCGACCCAAAATATCCCGACCTTGCTTTTGCAAATATTCACATACGTAAGGTTGATGCAGGATAAACGATTAGGGAGGATATTAGTAATATGCAATTAGCTTCAATTACCAAAGACACATTATTTCATGCGTTAGAACCTTACAGCGAGGTTCTTGGCAAAGTCTATGACGAATTGAACTTAAAAGGCAATAGCAAAAACAGTACTGAATTGTTTGCTAACGCAAAAGAGATTAACAAACTTGTTGAGTTAGTCGCGGTTGAATCTGAAAAGCCCCTTCTCCCATTCGTCCTTGGCTGGAATTACTCTACCTCTCGTGCCAGTGAAATGTTCCTCGCTATGTCGACCGCATCGAGCGTATATGAAGCACTTAATATCCTCAACATCTACTATCAATCATACAGTCTGTTTGGTGAGAGAGTATTTATCGAAAGTAGCGACAAGCTATGTATGAAAATTGACTTCCCATGGCCGCTATCTGAAAATAAATCACTACAAAAGATGGCGTGTTGCCGCATACAACGCTTACTTTATGATGTGTTTAGTCACCAATTTATGCCAATAGAGGCTACCGATTTTTCATTCGTTGATGAAATGTCTAGGTTCTTCAAGATATCCCCAAAGATTGTGAGCGATGTAAACGGCATTATTTTTTATTATTCGACGTCTTGTTTTAGCCTAAAAACACCCTCGCCTGACAAAACAGCGTTCAATCACTTTAAAGAAAAATTGAAGCGCAACAGAATGGCTGTTGTTGTACCGGAAAGTGACGACCCCATACTCGCAACCAATAAATTGTTCAATTTTTTGGGGCCCGAAATGTGGAAAAAGGAAACTTTTGCCGAAGAGTTGGGTATTAGCGTTCGACACTACGAGCGAGCGCTTCAAAAAAATAACACCTCATTTAATGTTTTATTGAAAAAAAAGATTCAAGAGGTCGCGACCAACGGAATTATCGCGGGTGAGAGTATTGATTTCATCGGGATAAAACTTGGGTATTCAGAGCGTAAGTCT
>CEUY01488212.1_pt1 | contig 11505 bp, 10 predicted proteins | sample 361481 | NCBI WGS metagenome assembly CEUY01 (sample SAMEA2622737, study PRJEB7988) | marine metagenome | isolation source: saline water (ENVO:00002010), including
ACTAAGTGATGCGGTCCAGAAAAAATATAGGTTGTTGAATAGCTCTATTCACTATAGACCATACAATATGAATTCAGGTTCCAATGGAATGCTTGGATTACTGAAGGCGATTAAACGAAGAGAACTTAGCCGGCGTACGATCCGAGACTTTAAGAACATGTTGAGTGATCCGTTGGATGCGCTTGGATTGTTCTATGACCTAACATTTGGGTTTCGATCTGCTGAGATGGAGGGATATCTCTGTATGGAACAATCTCCGAATCGAGAAAGCTATGTTCAGTTAAGCGACGAAAGAGATCGTTTTGGCGTGCCGAAGCTAGAAGTCAACTGGCAGTGCACTGACTATGACTTGGAGTGTTATCGAAAATTAGCCGGACTGTATGGAGAACAGTTAATTCCAACTGAAGAAAAAGGTAAATTGAAGTTGACATCGGAGTTCAATGAACTGAGTGGCTGGAGTCGTGCAAGCGGTTCGGTCTTACATGATGGAAATCATCACATGGGGACGACAAGGATGAGTGATAGTGTTAGCTCAGGTGTTGTTGATGCAAACTGCATCGTCCACGGCGTTTCCAACCTGTATACGTTGGGATCGTCTGTCTTTCCTACAGGAGGCGCGATAAACCCAACTATGACAATACTGGCGTTATCTCATCGCGCTGCCGTGAACATAAAATCTAGATTACGGGGTTAGGGAGCGTCTAGGTTTCGCCTCTAGTATATGTTACAAAAACTACGTAATCGTTTTAGGCAAGCCATTTGGATTCGGTCTGTAGAGAAACACAAGTCGTGCCTTACAGTGCCTCTCGCATCTAAGTATACGGCGTTTCATAGGCAGTGCCAGAAATCCTATGACCCTCAAACTAGTGATGTCGATGACCCGGGAAGTAACAATCAAGAAATACAGTCTTTGAAATCACAGTTTGATGATAAGGGTTTTGTCATCAGTCAGACTAGATCGACAGAGGAGTTGGCGAATTCGATGTTTAGCAAAATCACGTCGTTCCCAAACTCAAGTACGATGTGGAATGCCAACGGTTCATTTATTGAAACGGAAAAAGGCGATGCATATGGTGTTTTTCCAGAAGTTGAGTTGATATTAAAAGGAATCTGCGGGCGACTGCTGTCAACAATTTATCAAAGTCACTTCAAGGTGTTTTTTGTTAAGTTGTACAAGCATGAAAGGCTTACCTCAGAACCAGAGGGTTCCCAGATATGGCACCATGACACTTGTCCAGGGACCTGTATAAAAATCTTATTTTTTCTGAATGATGTTGGGCCTGACAATGGAGGTACGGAGTTGATTCCCTGGAATCAGACTTTGCAGTTTCTTAAAAAAGAATGGAGTTTCAACAAGAACATTAAGGTCGATGCCACCGAGCCGTTGACAAAAGAAGAAATCAGAATAAGACGTGCCGAATGGTATTCAAGTCACATTGATAGATACTATACCCGCTACAAGGAGCAGGTTAGTGGGCCTCCGGGCACATTCCTCTTGTTTCGACCAGAGGTTCTCCACAAGGGTGGATTCCCTAAAAGTGACCATTGCCGGTATATGCTAATGTTTTCGCTATATCCTTCTGATGTGCCCACTCCTTACGATCACTACAGACGCTATGGCGTACCGAAACGGTCTGCGTTCCCAAAAGATCCGAAGCAGATTTGGCCAGTAGAGAATGGATCAGAAAAAAGGATGGTTAGATAAATTGTTATCATCGATCATCCAGTTACAATAGAACAAAAAACTTGCCACAAAGTAACCGATTAAGTCCGTTGATATATTTCGCGGTCAGTTATTATTGTCTGAACGAAAACGTGGTGATACATGACTAGCGTTAGTTGGCCACAGCGTGATGACTTCCCGCAAAACAATCTCTTCGTAAATGTTTGATAGCAAAAAAATCGCTGTGACGGGTGGAGCAGGAATGATCGGGTCAGAAGTATGCGAGGAATTGGTAAGTCAGAACTGTCGAGTAGTTGTTGTTGATGATTTTTCCCGTGGAAATATATTAAACCTTAGCAAGATAAATGATCATATAGAAATTCGTGAAGGAAATCTGGAGGAAATAAATTTCGTAAACGAGTCTTTGTATGACTGTGATTATGTGCTTCACCTTGCCAGTCGGAGCTATGGCATAGGATACTCAGATGGCCGGCACCTGGAAATCCTTGAGCATAATGAGCAGATTACCGCAAATCTTATGCATTGTTTCAGAAGGCGCAAGCCAGATTATGTTTTGTTAGTAAGTTCCTCCTGTGTTTATGACGATCACGGCCCGGAGGAGATTCCCGAGTTGCCCGTGATGAAAGGTGAACCTGAAGCAGCAAACTGGGGATATGGTTGGTCAAAACGTTTTCTTGAATCTCGAATGTCGCTTTTAAGTAAAGAGCTTGGAATCAAAATTGGGGTAGTACGACCATTTAATATATATAGCGAGCGATATCAATGGGCTGGGGAATACAGTCAAGCTATACCAATGTTAGTGAAGAAAGTTCTTGACAACGATAGTGAGATAGAAATCTGGGGTTCAGGTAATCAAAGACGGAGCTATCTACATGCGACTGACTGTGCTCATGCAATCGTCGAACTTGCAAAAATCAAGCATCATGGTAGTCCGATTAATATTGGTACTAACGATACGATTAGCGTGCTGGAGCTGGCTAAAACTATCTGCCGTCTTTCTGGAAAAAGTCCGGCTCTTCGGGTCAACCCTCGTAAACCCGAAGGGAGGAATGTGAAAAGCTCGAATATGTCTCGGTTATTAGAGACGCTACCTGATTTTTCACCTACGATAAGCCTAGAAGAGGGCCTAACCCGTATGTTCCGATGGTATGAACTAGGTGGTCCAAACTGCCAAAATATTTAGCTAGGATCTGCACTAGGCAAAAGCACCCATAGGATCGTCGCAGCCGAGAAGACGGGTTTGTAAAATTACGAGAGATGAACTAAGACTAAGTATCTAATATGCCGCGGACTAAAGTTAAATCAGTCTACGGTCTTATCCTGCCCGGGATAAGAACAGTCTTTATGTGCATCTTCAAACCGCACCATGTAGGTCATTGGATCAGGACCTTTAAGACAAGATATTTCTATCCATACCTATTTAGTCGTACGATGCCGATCAAGAAACAAGAGAGTGGCTTGTATAGTCGAGAGTATCGGTCCAGGAAAAGTTATATATGGCATCAGCGATCAAAATTAAAGACAGCAAATCTAAATTTAGACTTAAGATTTGAAAAACGACTAGAGCACTTTATCGAGTTTCGGTTTTCCAGAATATTTAAGAACCCATCGGGAAGTTCAGTTCTGTGTCTAGGCGCACGAGATGGAGTGGAAGTAGCTGCGTTGCGTAAATTAGGGCATTTAGCAATCGGGATTGATATTGAATTTCCGTCTGCTAACTCGTTTGTCCATTATGGGGACTTTCATAAGATACCTTACCCCGATAATATATTTGACTATGTTTATATGAACGTGTTTGATCACGTGTTAAACCCAGACCAAGTAGTGGAAGAAATTAGCCGTATCCTGAAAGTAAGCGGTTTTTTTGTTCTGGATCTTCAATTTGGCAAAGAAGATGATGAATTTAAAGGGGACGGGAGTATGATGGGAACATGGGAAGCATGTGGTTGGGATAAGGTAGATACTGTTATCGAACTAATAAAAAACTGTGGATTTAACCTAGATTCTGGGATGTCGTCGACTGTGCTTATTCCAGGCTACACACAGTTAGTATTTGGTGTTGAAAAACGGTGATTGCGCAGGACCAGCACAGGTTTATCAAAAGCCGAAACCTTTAACTGCTAATTGACCAACGGCCGTTAACCAAGATTGAAATTTGATCAAGCAGTCGTATAGGATTTTGTGAGTTTGTCGTGAAATTTATGCGAGTCGATGCCTTGGAGAGTGCGTTGTGAACGTTAAGCGGGTGGATGTTCAGATCGGCTCTAGAACAATCGGCGACGATCAACCTACCTTCTTATGCTTTGAACTTGGCCCAACTCACGATGGACTCACGAATGCATTTGAGTTAATAAATAAAGCTGGAGCCGCGGGTATTGACGCGGTTAAATTACAAATTATTGATACCGATAGGCTTGTATCAGACAGAAAACAGTTGTTTACCTATTCGATACTAAATCCTAACTCTGGTCAGCTACAAAAAAAAACTGAGCCGCTTTACGACATACTAAAGAGAAGACAGCTAAGCGAGAGGGAGTTAGAGAAAATTGCAGAGAAAATCAGTTCGATGGGAATGGAGTTTTTTGCAACGGTTAGTTATGAGGAGGATATCGAATTAGTCAAGAGTCTCGAATGCGCATCAGTTAAGATAGCATCCGCTGATGTCAATCATGCCCCTTTGCTGCGTTCCGCAGCACGTTCTGGTATGAGCGTACAGCTCGATACTGGCAATTCAACTATCGAAGAGATCGGCTATGCCGTTGATTTATTGGAAAGCGAAAATTGCTACTCGATCATTATTCACCATTGCCCTAGCGGCTACCCCGCGTATCTACAAAGCATCTCTCTTCGAACGATATCCAAAATTCAAAAGACATTTAAGTATCCGGTCGCGTTTTCGGATCATTCGGCGGGCATCGATATGAATATTGCTGCAGTGAGCCTGGGTGCCAGTCTCATTGAGAAGACAGTGACGAGAGATAGAACGACACCGAGCGTGGAACACTGCTTCTCCCTGGAGCCGGATGAGTTTGAGTCGTTCGTTGTTCGAATTAGAGAGTTAGAGGTTGCGCTGGGAACGAATGGCGATAGGGTTTTGTCCGATGAGCAGATTGAAGCACGTCTAAAGCTACGCCGTAGTGTTTTTTCGGCAAGGGATGCGGAGGCAGGAACAAGCATAGGTGAACTCAAAGTAGATTATCGAAGGCCTGGGCATGGAATTCCTCCAAATGACTGGGAAGATTTGTGTAAATCGGATCGGTATTTGAACAAAACTGTGGCGGCAGGTGAGATGTTAACGTTAGATATGTTCGATACTGTAAGGTAACTTGAGAAGACTAGCTATTATCCCTGCGCGTGGTGGGTCTAAAAGATTGCCACTGAAGAATATACTTCCAATATTGGGTAAGCCAATGGTGGCGTGGAGCATTGAGGCAGCCATTCAGTCGGAATTGTTCGAACGAGTTATTGTCAGTTCAGATCTAGAGGAGATTCTAAAAATATCCAAAAAATATGGTGCAGAAGCAAGACGTCGGACCGCGCAACTGAGCCAAGATTCGTCGTCTGTGAATGAAGTGGTTGACTCGATTCTGCGTGAAGAAATCGAGCTAGGACGAAACTATGATGAGTTATTTCTTCTGTACGCAACGGCGCCTCTTAGAACAAGTGATGATCTTATCGCTATGGCTGAAATACTTGCAAAAGAGGTGAAAGCAAAAGCCGTAATTGCCACAACTAAATTTGTGCATTATCCATATCAAGCGTTGACAGTTACTTCAGATAACGAATTGAAACCCATGTGGCCTGCGTTGGTTCGTCAAAGGGCTACTAGTCTCCCTAACTTTGTCGTCGGGAACGCAAGTACCTACGCAATAAAGGTTACAGAGTTCCAGAAACATTTAGATTTTTTCCTACCTGCTGGAATGTACGGGCACTACATGCCGTTTTGGCGTTCTGTCGATATCGATACCCAGGAAGACTATGATCTCGTTTGTTCCCTGGTTTCTGGCGGGATACAGCATAACTACTCTGATAGCGAAAGTTAGTGATTACTTGTCATTTTCGCTCAATCAAGATAGAAGAAGTGATGAAGTGATGAATTGGTTAAAGCACTATATTGTTGTCAATATGGTGTATTCAAAAAATGACTGGACATCAATATTCAAGGTTCCGTTTTCGGGCGTTTGTTGGCTAATAAATATATTTCACCCAAATCGTCTGAAGCATCTGGCGGCGAGAAGAGAGTATGAGTCGGTACTATGTGAGATCACACTTTCAGATGTCGTATATGTTGATGAGAGGGTATTGATTGATGCGACCTGGGATAATCCAAACTATTGGTTTCGGTCTATAGTGCTTGTTAAAGCGTTAGGAGTAAAAAAGCGTAACCTGGTTGGCATTATCGGAGCAAATCGTAGAAGCGATCAGCGTAGCACCCTGAAAGTATTGGGAGTCAGTCAAATATTTGATTTGCTCTGGATTCGAAAAAGCGCCTCTCAAGTTGAGCGACAGGTGGATTCATTCTGCTCCGAAATTAACTCTCCGGCGGACATATTGAGTTGCAAGCTTCCATATTCAGTACCGGGAAAACTGTTGTATGACTACCTATTGAAACGTCAAAAACTTTCTAGAGTCGACATTCATCATCCAGAGTTTAGAAAAGATTTATTCACTTATCTTCTGAATATTGAAAACGCGATCTCCATAGTGGAGAAAACTAAACCCGGATTAGCAGTTGTGAGTCACGGAAAAAGTGAGACGGGCCCGCTAACATGGATATGCCTTAAAAATAAAGTAAAGGTAATTGTCAGTAAGAGTGAGTACGGTTGCTTGAGATATTGGAGGTTAGATGGGTGTGATGACATATGGCATCAGCAAGATTGTCTCAGCAAAAAGGAGTTAGACAGTTTGTCGCAAGAGCGTAGAGAACAATTTGCCACTGTTGGCGACAAGGCTGTAAGGAAACGGCTAGCAGGTCGTGATAATAGTTTGGCCGCGCAATTCGCTTACAAGACCCCCGGTAAGATTGTTGATAAACGTGACATATGTGGTGAATTGAACTGGGACAGCAAGAAGAAGATTGTTGCCGTATATGCGTCAACTTGGTTCGACTGGCCGCATACTTACGGAATGAAGAATTTTTTGGATTTCGAAGACTGGATTACTGCTGTCTATGGGGTTGCAAAACAGTGTGAACGATTTAATTGGTTAATCAAAGCCCATGTAAGTGACTCTTGGTATGGCGGAGTGTCGATAAGTGACTTGGTCGATTTTGGAACAATTGACCATATCAAGCTTGCATCTCGCGACTGGAATGGCGCCTCTATGTTGGCCAGTTTAGACGCATTTGTCACAGTTCACGGGACGGTCGGGCTAGAAGCGACTGCCATAGGAAAACCCGTACTCGTTTCAGACGTTGGTTGGTACGATGACCACGGATTTGTAAGAAAACCGAATGATCGAGATGAGTTTTTGGACCTTCTTTCAACTGACTGGTGGTCCGGCATGGATCTCGCTGCAAATTCAAAGAAAGCAAAAACATTCGCAGGGGGTTATTGGGGCCGACCATGTTGGCAGGAAGAGTTTTCCCTGCAGGACGACTCAAAGCAATGGAATCTCTATGATTCCCTACAACGATTGCCAGTCGTTCATAAGAAAGTGATGACAAAAGAATCAGAGTTGATAAAGAATTGGTATGCGTCAGGGCATCCGCATTATCATACTTATAAAATGCTGCAAGCAAAAAAAATTCAAATCTGACGTCAGTCAGATTGCATCTAATTTATCTCTGAGCTATAACTTGTCTTAAAGGGCTGCTGAGGTATGAAACAGAAAAGCCATTTCTGTTTCGAAACAAGTGATTGGTAAAGCAAAGCAAGCTTATATTGCATATTGATAGGTAAAGCCAAACTGCTTGGTGGTCTGCAGCAGAGCAAGTAGCTTACAAGCATAATTGACTGAAAAAAAAACTAACAACCTGAATCCCAGGGAGCTACTCTCAGCGCTTGGACTGATTGATCCTAAAAATATAGTAAAGTTCTCGGACCGCGTTAGGGATCGAGAGGATGTATATAGTCTGCGCTGTAGAAGTACCGGCATTATATTTTTGTCCGATTCAAAGCATGTAGGAAAGGAATACTACTCCCAAAAGACACTTGAACCTGGGGTTGTAAAGCTTGGCTCTGAGTTAAGGGTGTTGCCAGCTCTGGATGACACTGAGCGAAGATGTCAGTTAATAAAGACTCTTGTTAGTGGGAGCAAATGGCTAGACTTTGGTTGTGGTGGTGGCGCCCTGCTATCGGAGTTAAAAGATAAGCCCAAAATAGCGGTTGGACTAGACCCAGATTCATCAAAATCTAGAAGAATAAATACGGATTCTGTCGATATTTATGGTTCTCTGCAAGAATTGCCACCCCAAGAATTTGATATTGTCACTATGTTCCATGTATTTGAGCATCTTGCAGATCCTCTAGGAGAGCTTCGTGCCCTAAAGAAATTTCTTCGGTCAGGTTCCCGGTTAGTGATCGAAGTGCCTCATGCTCGTGATCTAATGCTCGCCTACGGTTTATCGTCGGCATACAAAGAGTTTGCATTGTGGAGCGAACACTTGATTTTGCACACTAAGGATAGTATTACCGCTTTTCTCCAAGAATCAGGCTTCAGGGTTTCTGCAATAAAGCGAATACAGCGTTACCCATTGAGTAATCATTTATTCTGGTTGTTGCGAAAACAGCCTGGCGGTCATAAACGCTGGAAAAATTTGAATTGTAAGGCGATCGAAGTCTGTTACAGTCGATTGTTAGCTGCTTTAGATATGACTGATACTCTTTACGTGGTAGCGATATATGAGAGAGATTAAAAAAAATCAAGGGAACAAAATGATATCAGCAACAAGCTGCTATGTAGTAGCTGAAATTGGCATTAACCATAACGGTGATTTAGAGACAGCTATGAAGCTCATGCGCGAGGCCAAAGCATGCGGCTGTGATGCTGTGAAATTTCAGAAACGGACTATCGATCTAGTTTATACCAAAGAGGAACTAGCCAAGCTTAGAGATTCTCCTTTTGGGAGCACAAATCGTGATCTAAAAGAAGGCCTGGAATTTGGGAAATCAGAATATCAGGAATTAGCAGAACTCGCGGAAGAGATCGAAATAGATTGGTACGCTTCACCATGGGATCAAAAGTCAATTGAATTTCTATTGGACTATGACATACCGTATTTGAAGGTCCCGTCAGCCTTGGTAACAAGTACAGAGTATTTACAGGCGTGCGCTTCCTCTGGAAGACCTTTATTAGTATCAACTGGTATGTGTGACCTTAAAATGATTAAGCAAGCTGTCGAAGTCATCTTGTCAGCTGGTGGAGAAATTGCTTGCCTTTATCACTGCACTTCGACCTATCCTTCGTCGATAGACGAATTAAATCTGCGGGGGATATATACCTTGCAAGAGGAGTTTTCCAATATTCCAATTGGATATTCAGGCCATGAGATAACGCCCCATACGACACTTATGGCCGCCGTTATGGGTGCTCGTTCTGTTGAGAGGCATATGACCTTAAGTCGGGCATTATGGGGTACAGATCAGGCCGCATCCTTGGAGGTCCCGGCATTTGCAAAGCTTGTTAGGCAGATACGCAATATAGAGTTAGCTTCTGGAGATGGCCAAATTAGGTTTTATGAAAGTGAAATACCGATAGCAGAGAAACTCAGAAAGGTCGATGATTTGTTCTCCTGAAAGTGAGTCAGTTTTAGTCGTTATACCTGCGCGGGGTGGGTCCAGAAGAATTCCGAGGAAAAACATTAAGAAATTCTGTGGCAAGCCATTAGTTGCATGGACGATTGAGGCGGCGCAAGGATCACAATTTGTTAACAAGATATTTGTCAGCACCGACGATCTGGAAATAGCAGGGTTGTGTCAATCTTACGGTATCCCCAGCCCTAAACTTAGAGACCCGAGCCTAGCCAAAGACGATGTTCACGCGGTGAAGGTAGTGCTCAATTATTTGGATAGCTTGCAGGTCAACTCAGAAGAGTTACCATCAATCGTTTTAATGCTGTTACCGACCAGTCCATTGCGTACTAGTGCCGATATAGATGGTGCGATAGGTTTGTTGATGGACTCGGGAGCAGATTCGGTCATTGGTGTAACGGAGCACAGCAAGCCGTTGGTAAGTTTGCGATGGATCAGAGAAAAAAAACTTGAATCAGTAATACCGATTACAAACATTCACGCACAACATCAGGATTTTGAAACTCTATATGCGGTAAATGGAGCGATGTTTGCTGCAAGGAGTGCATCATTGAGATTCCATGAGACTTACCATATGCCTGACGCGATACCTTTCGTAATGAACCAACGTTCATCAGTAGATATTAACTATGAGGAGGATTTTCGATTTGCCGAGTATTTATATGAGGATGGCATAGAGACATAATATGAAGACGATTTACGTGGTGGGAGGTTTTGGACGAAATTATGGTGATCTAGTTCTTCAGGAATCGCTGTTTAGAAGATTGCGTGGGATCGCAAATGAACCAGTCGACGTTGTACCAATAGATTGCCAAACAACGAGTTTCCACGAGGGGTTAGTTGATTTTATAAATGATACCGCTTCTTTATTGGTGGTGGGAGGTGGGGGATTCATTTTTCACAGACCTGAAGATAAAAGTGTATCTGGATGGCAGTTCAATATCAGTTCAGACTTGCTTCGGAAGCTGCGTGTCCCGTTGGTCATTTACGGAATTGGCTACAATAGATTCTTTTTCGATAATAGAGGATTCAAGAAAGAATTGTCGCCTCACCTCCAACAGACACAACTCCAAGCTGAGTTGTTTTCAACTAGAGATGCTGGCTCGAGGTCCCAACTTGTAAAGTTCGGCCTCTCAGAGAGTGATATCGATGTAATTCCAGACCCTGCAATATTTAGTCAGGCAATTATCCCATCTGATTTACCGATCATTCGTGAATCCGCGTTGAAGATTGGTCTAAATTGGGCCGGCGACAGAAACTATTATAGATTTCCCGAACCCTGGGTTGAAACTAGAGAGAAAGAAATAGACACAATATCGGAGGCTCTTTGTTTATTTGCGGAAGAGAATGACGCTATTATCTATTGGATTCCACATATTGCTGGTGTCGATGCAGAGATAGAACATAAGTTTCGGTCCAGGCTTGGCACTTTGTTAGTTAACATTGAGGAGGAAATGCCTTGGTTATATCCCCCATCTTTCATTAATGCGAGGTTCCTAACGGGGATTTATAGTCAGATGGACTTAGTTTTAGGCATGAGAGGTCACGCAAATATAATTCCCTTTGGTCAAGAAGTACCATTTATTGCGCTTGGCTCTCATCACAAGAATAGATTTTTTCTAGAACAGATTGGGAAGCCAGAGAACATCTTCGACGGCATTAGGGATCCGAAAAATTCGGGCATCGAGTTCCTATTGAGCATCCTTAACCGAGTAACAAAAGAAACCAGCGTCCTGAAGCTGGATTATCGAAATAAGTTCGACCAACTCTCATCGGCTGCAGACTCTTTTGATAGGAAAGTTGCTGAAGTAATAAAGTAGCCATCAACATTAGATTGACTAAGTAGCCATCAACATTAGATTGACTAATAGTGAGATCACACTTTTGTGCAGTTCATAGAATTGCGCAGTTGATGCTGTGAAAGCGTCACGGTGTAGTCCTCGATGAAGTTGGTAGGGAAATTGAGGCTACACCGATCTGGCTAGAAAATGGATTTAAGCCCCCGGCCCGACCATAGCTTTTCTCGAGAATGCCCCCCCAAAGTGGGATTGGTCTATGCTGATCAAAAAA
>CEUY01150376.1_pt1 | contig 11493 bp, 10 predicted proteins | sample 361481 | NCBI WGS metagenome assembly CEUY01 (sample SAMEA2622737, study PRJEB7988) | marine metagenome | isolation source: saline water (ENVO:00002010), including
TTCTGAAGCCTATCAAGTTTTAAGTGATACTCAAAAAAGAGATATTTATGATCAATATGGACATGACGGACTCTCTGGAGGATTTTCGTCGGGTTTCTCAAGTGTAGATGATATTTTTTCATCTTTTGGAGATGTTTTTTCTGACGTTTTTGGAGGAGGATTTGGTAGAAGATCTAAGGGAGATGGGAGAGTAAAAGGAAGAGATCTTGCATATCAGTTAGATCTCACATTCGAAGAAGCTGCTATGGGTTCAGAACATGATGTGGAGTTTGAAAGAGAAATTGAGTGTGTCTATTGCGGTGGTACAGGAGCTAAAAGTACAGAATCTATTCTTAATTGTGAAACTTGTGGAGGTAGTGGTCAAATAGCATATAGGCAAGGATTTGTAACTTTTAGTTCTCAGTGTTCGGAATGTGATGGTTCTGGAAAAAAAATTACAGAGCATTGTGAGGATTGTAAAGGTTCTGGGAAACGTCCGGAAGAATGTTCTGTGAAAGTTAAAATTCCTCCAGGAGCAGATCATGAATCACGTTTAAGATTAAGGGAAAAGGGAGAAGGTGGTATTAATGGTGGACCTTCTGGAGATTTACATGTAATAGTCAATTTATTAAAACATGAGAGATTAGAAAGAGAAGGAAATAATGTTTATAGCAGAGAAAATGTAACCTTTTCTCAGGCCGCACTTGGTGGAAAAATTCTTGTTCAGACTTTGTATGGAGAGAGTGAAATTACAGTGCCACAGGGTGTTCAGTCAGGAGAAAGTGCTGTTATTAAACAACAAGGATTTCCATCTTTGAGAAATAATTCTAAGGGTGATCATATAGTGGTTTTTTCCGTACTTACACCGAGAAAGTTAAGTTCGAAAGAAAAGAAGCTATTCCAAGAATTAGCTAAATTTGAAAAGCAAGGAACACCAACGACTAAATCTTTTCTGAACTGTCTTCATATATCTGATAAGATAAAAAAGTATTTTGAGTTTACAAGGTTGCCTTTCTATAGATAAATATGTTCTTCTTGTATTTTTTATTTTACTAAAGAGGGAAAAATGTCTGAAGAAGAAAAAAGCATTTCAGAGAATGAAGATCCTCAAAGTTTTAAAGTTTCAGATAGACGCTATTCTGTAACTGGTTATGATGCAGAGGAAGTTGAGGAAAAATCAGATAGTAATCCTCCTATTATTTCTTCTGATAGTTCGAATACCTCAGAGCAAACGGAGAATGTTCCTGAGGTAAATCAACAAACTCATCAAGATGTTAAGCAGTCTCCACCAGATCAGTCGTCCGACATTCCATCAGAAGAATCTAAGGAAGAAGAGGAAGATGAAAAACATTTTGAAATGATGGTCGCTATTCTGCAAGCGAATGCTTTGGGCGCCATGGGGCTTCATCCTCAAACTGGAGAAAAAGTAGGTTCAGCTGATCCTAGAGCTGCAAAATTATTTGTTGATCTTTTTGGAATGTTAGAAGAAAAAATGAAAGGAAATTTGACTGAAGAAGAGGCAGATATACTTAAGCAAGTCCGATCAAATATGCAAGTTGCCTATGTACAGCATGTTGGTATCGGATAAGAAAATTTAAAAATTTATATTTAGTGTTTTGGAGGCATTTATGTTAGAGCAAGCTAGCTATGATGAGCTTTTTGAACGTGCATCCGATCAAGTAGAGAATAGATTCTTAATGTCTATTTTACTTGCTAAGAGAGTTAATCAATTGAGGAATGGAGCGGAACCTCTTGTAGAAACAAAAAAAACGGATAGTAAGGAAGAGGTAGTTTTTCGAGAGATTATTGAAGGAAAACTCGAGTGGACTGATACTAGGAATGATTCTGAAGAAGTTCTTTTAGATGAAAATTCTATAGAGTTAAATACGGAAGATTAGAGATATTTTTCTTTTAAAAACTTTCCTATTAGGTTGATTCCTTCTTCTATATTTTCTTTTGAATTGCAGTACGATAGTCTGAGGTGACCTTCTCCTTTTGGCCCAAAATCTTTTCCAGGAGCTAGTGCTACACCTGTAGAGATAAGTATTTCACTTGCAAGTTTCATACTATCTTTTTCAAAATCACTTACATTAAAAAGAGCGTAAAAAGCTCCATCAGGGTATGGATTTGTTTCAAGTCCAATCGATTCTAAACCTTCTAAAGCTAACTTCCTTCTTTCAGTGTAGATTTTATTCATCAGTTTCGCTTCGGGTATTGCTTTCTGAAGTGCAGTAATTCCTGCTATTTGGACAAATGGATTAGCTGAAATAAAGAAATTTTGTTGGAGTATCTCTAATTTTCTAACGAAAAATTCTGGTACAATCATATATCCTAATCTCCATCCAGTCATAGCAAAAAATTTAGAAAAGCCGTTTATTACAACTGCATTATCTGAGAATTCTAATGCTGAATAATCTCTTGTTCCCGTACTAATTCCATGATAGATCTCATCTGAGACGATTGTTGGCTGTAATCTTGACAATTTTTCCATTTCCTCCTTTGTTAATCTTGTGCCAGTAGGATTAGAGGGGGAGTTAATTAAAATGATTTTTGTTTTGTCAGTGATATAGTTCGTAATTTCAGATGAAAAGTTTTTGAATGGAACCAAAATAGGCTTAGCACCTGTAGAGGTTATAAACGAAGGATAGCATGCGTAGTGGGGATCAGAAATTATTGCTTCGTTATCACTATCAAGAAGTAATTGGAATAAAATCAACATGGCTGGACTAGTGCCGTTTGTGACAATTACTCTATTTGGTGAAATATTTAAATTATAAGTTTCGTTGTAATAATTCGAAATGGATATTCTTAATTCTAATATTCCTAAGGAATTTGTATAATGAGTATTACCATTTTCAAGTGCTTTTTTTGCAGAATCGACTATCACTTTAGGTGTGGGGAAATCCGGTTCCCCAAGTTCCAAGTGTATAATTTTCTTTCCGTCTCTCTCAAGATCTTTAGCTTTTCTTAAGATGTCCATAACTAGAAATGGTTGAATTTCTTCAGTTTTTCGAGAGAACATATTTTATCTTTCATCCTAATATTTAAAATTGCTTGTTTTTCTTGCTCCCTGAATTGCACAATGTTAATATAATTCTTACTTAATTAATATTTATTTTCTTTTTCTTTTCGTTTCTAGGGTCCGATTTTGACTAAAGTAGATATCGTTAATCTTGTCGCAGGTGATACAGGATTAAGTAAAGTGAAATCTGAGGAAGCAGTAGAGACAATTTTCAATGCCATTAAAAGTAGTTTGTCGAAAGGAGATCCTGTAGTTCTCAGAAGATTTGGTTCTTTCGATGTAAGGAATAAAAATGCACGAATCGGAAGAAATCCTAAAACAGGTAAAGAAGCTGAAATAAGTGCACGTAAAGTAGTGAGATTTAAGCCAGGCAAATATTTTAAATTAGTACTAAATGATAAATCGAAAATGAAATCCTCTTCGCGTTTTTATTGATATTATGTAATTAGCATTGCATCCCCATAACTGTAAAATCTATAATCTTCATTGAGTGCGCTCGTGTAAGCTCTTTCTGTTGAATTTTTCCCTGCAAAAGCTATTACTAATGATAATAAAGTAGATTTTGGCAAATGAAAATTGGTCAGCAATCCATTAATTACTTTAAATTTATATCCAGGAGTAATAAATAAGTCACTAGTTCCTTTTCCAGGATTTAAAACGTCTTTTTTGTTTAAATACGCGGATTCTAATGCCCTTGTAACTGTAGTTCCAATTGCAATTACTTTACCACCTCTTGAATGAGTTTGAACTATCTTGTTTACAACGTCTTTTGGTATTTCATATTTTTCTTCATGCATTTTGTGCTGTCTGAAATCTTTTGTCCTAATCGGGGAAAAAGTGCCAATACCAATTTCTAACGTAATTTCAGCAACTTCTATTTTCTTTTTGGTAATGTTTGCTATAAGTTTTTCAGAAAAATGGAATCCTGCAGTGGGAGCTGCAATAGAACCAGGGTTTTTTGAAAAGATTGTCTGGTATCTATCGTAGTCAATAGGTTCTGACTTTCTGCGTAGATATGGGGGTATTGGGACATCTCCATCTTTCGATAGCCAATTTTCAAAATCCTTATTTCTAGCAAATTCCAGAAGCCTCTTTTCTTCTTTGAATTCTACAATTGCCGAAATTCCGTGTTTGAATTTAATTTCCTCATTTTCTTTTATTCTTCTATTAGCAGATAGCATTGCAAGGAAAGTTGTTTCCGATTTTCTCTCATATAGTAGAACTTCTACTTTTGCGCCTGTTGTAAGATTTCCATAAAATCTCCAGTTATTCACTTTTGTATTATTGAAAATAATTAGGTCATCTTGAGTCAGGATGTCAGGTAAGTTTTTTATTTTAGTGTGTATAATTTCTGAATTTACTTTGTTCAGATAAAGGAGTTTAGCATCTTCTCTATTTTTTAACGGATACTTTGCTATTTTATTTTCGGGTAATTTGTATTCAAGGTTGTCTAAGTTTAATGTCATTTGCGATTTTTTCTTTAAATTATTCAGTTTTTTTATCTATAAATTTAGAATTGACTTGTTTTATCATACCTCTCATTGTTCTGACCTCTCTAGTTGTAGGTTCTATGCGATTAATCATTTTTCTGAATGTATTAGTTACTCGTTTTGGTTCGTAATAGGGGACAAAACCAATTTCCATAGATACTTCAAGTATTTGTTCTAGTAAATCCTCAATCTCTTTTCTTGAAGCAACTGTTTCAATCTCTTTTGAATTATCTATATTTTCCGGTTTTTCAAAATCCTTTGGGTTAGACATAAAGATTTCCCAAAGTATTAATAGTACGGCTTGTGATAGATTATAAGATTCCGATTGCGGTCTTGCAGGTATTACTAAATGTTCTTGGCATAATTCCATTTCTTCTTTAAAAAGACCTTTGTCTTCTTGCCCAAAAACAATTGCCACTTTATTTATAAGAATAGATTTGTATATTTTTTTTGCATCATCCCTTAATGAAAGTGAGGGAAATCTATTTCTGCCAATTCTTCTTGAAGTTGCTATAGTAAGGTTGCAATCCATTATTGCATCTTTAAGGGTAGCGTAATGAGATGAGTTTTTTAGAATGTCTTGACCTGCCATAGCCATTGAATGAGCTTTTATATCTTTAACATCACACATGGGAGATACAACTCTTAATTCTGTAATTCCAAAGTGTGTCATTGCTCGAGCAATTGAACCAACGTTAGATGCCCCTTTGGGTCTTACTAGAATTATCACAAGATTTTGTTTTTTTTTTGTCATTAACAAAAAATAACATGTGTTTTGGGAATAACCAACCATAAATACTTTTTTATAAAAATAGATTTTTCCCTTCTGATTTATATGGTATTTTTTCTTTTGTTTTTCTATTTAGTGTGTTTTTTTCTTCTTCTGAAAGGGAAGCATTTGTCAGATATTTCAGAAACTTTTACTAAAGGGAACCTGCATGATCTGGTTGAATTGTTGATAGCACCAACTAGATGTGGTTTTTTCTTAACAAGAAATAGGATTAGAGAGATTGGTGTCGAAATGGGCTTGAGAACAGGAATTCAGACACGGAAAAGGATGCTTGAAAATCTTTTTAGAGAGGCAGGCTCAGAAAATAAAATTTACGAATTATTGAAAATTCTTGATTCAGACGCACAATTCTGGTTAGAAAAATACAGTTCTTTTTCTAAAAATTGCAGAATCTCAAAAGCAAGTTGGGAAAATTGGACTAAAAATCTGCGGGAGTTAAGAAATTATCTTTCTAAATCACAAAAGTGGTCTGAGGAACAATAAAAGATAGGTAGTTATATAGGGTATAGAAATTTTAATTTCTTTTTATTATTTCTTCGATATATTTTCTGTCATCTAAAATATAGTTTTGAGTCCACTTACATAATTCTTTGTAAAAAAAAGTTTTAGAATCCCTTTCTATCGCTGTTAAATAAATAGGTACCCATCTCAATAAGTGGTTATCTAAAAATTTAGATGATAAATTTAAGAATTTGTAATATTCTTTTTCGTTTTTGTCATCGAGGTTTTTGTATTGATTTTTTGCAAGGTGAGACATAAATTCTAATTCTACACTAATATGATCCGTTGACAGTACGCTATGAAATTTCTGTCCTATATTTTTTGAACTAGGATTAAATCCTGAATGTCTAAAGAAATCATTCACGTTGTCAGTGACTTTTGAATTTAAAAAACCACTTTCATCCAATAAAACAGATTCGTATGGGGGAGAGGATAAGACAAATAGATTCGTGAAATCTACTCTTAAGTCTTTGACCAAATCAATTGAAGAATTTCCATTTTTTTCAAAAAGAAAAGGATAATTTTCATCTAGAAATTGTAACAACTTTTGTTCTGGAGGATCTAGAAAAGCTACAGACATCACTCTATATAATTCTTCTCTTAATTTAGATTGTTGATTCAGTTCCTCTAGGTTTTTAGAATGTCTAGGCCAAATTTTCTTACTCCTCTAGCATATAAGCATCTGCTTGTGGTTTATTTGGTCTTAGGAACCAGAGAGGTCTTCTGAGTCCATTCGGTCCTGGAGCAGGTCTAGCCATTTCTAACCATTTTTTGTAGTGAGCAAAACTTTTTTCTGTATCTACTTTTATATCTCCATAACTTTCTGAAGAAGTTGCTTTAGTTAATTTTACTTTCTGGTGCCAACAATGCATTCCACTTATGGGGTCTGGATTTACTGGGAAAGTTAAGTTCTGGTTCACTCCTATTTCTTTCCACCATATTCTTTCGGTATCTGGGTCATCACTTTTAAATGGTTGAACCCCATGAATTTGATTCATAGTAAATTCACTGTCCTGTTCTTCTATTTTTACTAAAGCAGAAGCGATTTTAGGTGCTCCGATATTTTCATTTAATCTCCATCGGCCTAGGTGATGAGCCATCGCAACTATTCCCGGCTTTAAACCTTCTGTTACCCAACAACGTGTTACGAAATAACCTATTTCAGTCTCTACTTTGACTAAGTCATCCGTCTTGATTCCCATTCGATTTGCATCATCGGTATGTATCCAGAGAGGATTGTTGTGAGTAATTTCGTATAACCATTTCACTGCAGATCTAGTATGTATCAAAGTAGGTAGTCTATAATTTGGGAGCAAATCAAATTCATTTTCACTCTTATCCATGTCTCGCCAGTAAACATGGGTTTTTTTGTAAGAAGGAATAGCATGTTCTGGCCAGTTCCATTCAGTCATAGTAGCACTGTAAAATTCTAATTTTTTTGAAGGAGTATTGAAGCCAATTCTAGCTTTGCCTTTACTCATATTTCCAATAGTTTTTCCATTGTCATTGATAGTTCCGTCAAGTTCAGCAATATCTGCACTTTCAATATCATCTTTCGGAAGTTCTTTCATGTGTACTTCATAGACATTATCTTCAACGGTGAAAGTCCCATATTTTCTCATATATTCTAATGGCGAAAGACCCTCTTTTTCGGAGGCTTCTGGAAGACCAGGAACTCCATTTTCGAACATCCATTGATAATATTCGTTAACTGTAATTTTCTCCCCATTTCTATATGGGCTTTCGAAATATTTTCTAATTCCTAATGAGCCGTCTGGATCAATTCTCCATGAAAGTTCTATTAAAAATTCATTTTCTTCCCATACTTCCCCTGGATTTGTATCTCTGGTTGTTTCAACAGTTTCTCCTAGCTTTTCTCTTGCAACACGGAGAACAGGTTGTCTGAATCCAAACCATTTTGCAGGATGAGTTTCTTGACTTTGATTGTCATGTCTTTCTGTGGCAACGCCCATCGGTAAAATATAATCTGCAAACCACGCAGTTTCACTCCAAGTTGGAGTAAGTGCGACGTGACAGCCGATTTTATTTTCATCTCTAAGCATATCTACCCACATAAAACCGTCTGGATTCGTCCATACAGGGTTATAAACACGGGTAAAGTATGTGTCTATTTTATGCCCTTTGTCTTTCATCAGATGTGGCATTAAGAAACTCATCTCAAAATGGGCAAGTGGATATTCTGTAGGATAAAGTAGTTCGTTCCAGTCTTTCGGACCAGGTGCCGGATTAGGATGGGAAGGAACGAATTTGTGCCAACTTGCTAGATGTGTTCCTCCAACAGTACCTATTGCACCGGTCAAAGATGGAATGAAATGGAGACATCTTGCAACTTGCCATCCATTCAAATTACCTGTAGCTGCTGCTCTCCATACGTGAACGCATAGTCGACTTCCAGCCCTAGCAATGACTTGAGCAACTTCTGCTATTTGTTCTATAGAAACACCGGTTTCTTCAGATGCATATTCAAAAGTGAATTCTGCATATTCTTCTTTTAGCCTGATAATAAAATTGTCAAAAGTAATTTCATCTTGAGGATGAATAGATTTTAAATATTCGGCCCAATTAAACCATTCTTCAACAAATTTTTCGTCAAATTGTCCGGTTTCTAATAAGTATCGAACAATAGAAAGTAAGATTGCTGGTTCTGTTCCACTATATGCAGGAAGCCAGTAGTCTGCTTTGGCAGCAGTATTCGAAAGTCTAGGGTCTATCACAATAATTTTCGCACCGTTCAATTGTGCTTCAATGATGCGCTGAGCAGAAGGATTGAAATAGTGTCCTGTATCTAAATGACTACTGATTAAAAGAATTGCTTCTGCATTCGAAAAATCTGGTGATGGACGATCCGAACCATTCCATAGATACTGGCCAATTCTTGCTGATGAACTGCAAACATTTGTATGACTATTGTGACCGTCAACACCCCAACTTGCCAGAGTTCGAAACATAAAACCATCTTCACCGGGTCTTCCTACATGATAAATAATTTCGTTTCGTCTTTCTTCTTCAATAGACTTTCTGATTCTTGCGGAAAGATCATCGAGAACTTCGTCCCAACTTACTCTTTCCCATTCTCCTTCTCCTCTTTTGCCGACTCTCTTTAATGGATAAAGAATTCTATCTGGATCATTTACTTGATTTAGTGTTACCCATCCTTTTGCACAGTTTCTTCCTCTAGAACCAGGATGCAACGGATTACCCTCTATTTTTCTGATTTTCATATCGTCTTTATCAACATATGCTAGAAGACCACAACCTGCTTCGCAGTTGAAACAAAGAGTGGGAATAAGAGAGTAATTTCTTTGTGTTTTTTCAGGCCATGTTCCACTTTCAAACTCAGTCCAGTTATCCCATTCTTCGGGTGGAGGGTAGGACCTTAATTTGCCATTCTTTTTGACACTATGTATTTTACCTGAATCTGAGGTTTTTTCTGAGGTTTCTAAAAGCTCAGGGTATCCCAACGATGAAATGTTGTGTGCCCCAACTCCAGATTGTAAATGTTTTGAAACCATTTCTTCTCCTTGAAAATTAAGACAACGGCACTTTCTGTCCGGCTTGAACCCATATTTTGTCCCAGTAGTAAGAACCTAGTACTATAAGCGTACTGGAAAGTAGGAAAGTAAAATAATTATATCCAATCCACCAGAAAATAAACATAGGAACTGCACATCCAGCAATAATTGCCCCATTCCAAAATTCTTTTTTGAAAGGTCCTTTAAGAATTAACTCAATGGAGCGTTCATGTGCAACAGAGCCAAATCTATGTAAAAGTATTGAGAACATTAATATTGAGAAATGAAGAAGAGTGCAGACTGTTATTACGTTTCCAAGTGTGTTGAGTACATTAGCTTTGTCCGCGACAGGAAAAATTATTACGAAAAAAGCTAAAATTGCCGCACCTTTAAGAATCGATAAAACTCCGATGTCTATGGTATTTTCACTTCCTTTCCAAAGGTCTCTGGCACTTGCTTGTGCAAAGAAGAAACCAGTATAAATAGAAGAAAGGAAAGAAAGTAAGATAGTAGGCCAAAGGATGAAGTCTAAAAATCCATTATTGTCAGCCATTGCTCCTAGTAACCATAGTAAAATGAATATTCCTTTTAACGTAATGAACCAAGTTCCCCAAGCCATCCAACTATTCCAATTTGAACGAAGTAATATATAATAAAAACGTTCAGGTTTTTTTAGATCCGTAATAAGCACATAACCAGTGACAGTTAAGAGGACCCCACTAAGTATAGGCATCCAGAATGAAAACAAACTGCTCTTGTAACCAACCCACCATAGAAAGAGACTTAGTATTAATAAGCCTGTACTAGCCCCCTTAGTCATTAAATATGTAATAATATTTTTGTCCCAAGGAATGTTATGGAAAGTGTCGTAAACTGTTCGACTTTCTTGAGGGTCATTTTTGAATTCTGGAACTGATTGTTTTAACTCTTCGCTCATTTCTCCTTGTTTGTAAATTCCAGATTGCATTGGTTTTGTAGGATCTAGAAGTTGCTGACTTCCATTTACATAATAGATATTTGGAGAAGTGTTGTATTCAGGTTTTCTTACATTATGAGGTTCATGCGTTAATAATTTATTGATTTTTGCATCGGGATCTTCTAAATCACCAAAAACTCTGCATTCTGTTGGACAAACAACAACACAAGCAGGTTCCAGATCTGCTTCTAGACGATTGGAACAAAAATTGCATTTTTCAGCAGTGCTTGTATTTGGATCTATGAATATTTGATCATAAGGACATGCTGCAATACATGATTTACATCCTATACACCATTCTGGATCTAAATCTACAATTCCATCATTCCTTCTAAAGAGTGCTTTTGTTGGACAAATATTTTGACAAGGAGCATCATCACATTGATTGCATAGAACAGGAAGAAACTCCCGCCTTGTATTAGGAAATGTACCTTTCTCTACTTCTTTTACCCAACAACGCCAAGTACCTATTGGAATGTCGTGTTCTGATTTACAGGCTATAGTGCATGCATGACAGCCAATACATGCTCTTAAATCAATTGCCATTGCATATTTAGACATCTAAACCTCTTAGAATTATTTTTCGCTACTTGAATTCGCTACTTCAATCTTCAGTTAATCTTCAAACTGCATATTAGGTAATAATACTGAAATCTTTTATAAAATAATTACTCCATAACTAACTATTCCGACCATTAGAGCTGATATAAAACCTACTAGAAATGGTCTGTAACCCATTGACCTAATTTCTTTTAAATTTGTCATAAGTCCAAGAGATGCCATCGCAATAGTTAAACATACCCCTGATACGTGTTTAATTATGCCTATTAATAAACCCCATGAGTTACTACTAATCAGCATTTCTTTTTCTATTATAAAATAATCTCCAAGAGAACGAAAGATGACCATCATAATAAATCCAAAAACGAAAACAGGAAATATATTCCAGATTGAATAGTTGTGACTTTCTTTTCCTCGATTATAAAAAAACGCAAACAATGGAATCATAATTACAAGAAAGGTATTTCGAATTAGTTTCGTTATTGTGGCAATTTCAAGAACCCTAGGCTCATTATATTGCTGTTGATATATTAGTCCAGCTGCAGCGACTTGAGCTGTTTCATGTATGGCAGTTCCGAGGAATAATCCTATGGAGTTTGCATCACCTTTAAATAAAAAGTTAGCAAGATATGGGTAAGCAA
>CEUY01044739.1_pt1 | contig 11490 bp, 8 predicted proteins | sample 361481 | NCBI WGS metagenome assembly CEUY01 (sample SAMEA2622737, study PRJEB7988) | marine metagenome | isolation source: saline water (ENVO:00002010), including
ATAATTAATTTTTTTTTTTTTTAAAAAAAAATAAGATTTAATTATTGATAACAAAAATCCAAGTAAATTTAATGGGAGCAAATACAGTTTTGAAAACAAATTTGGTACATGAATTAAATCGAAATTGTAATTATTTTTATTAATAAATTTTGCACCTCTCCTATCAGTAATTAAATTAATATGAAATTTTTCTTTTAAATGATCGTAAATTGATAAAGCCGGAATAACATGTCCACCTGAGCCTCCGGTTACAATTAAAATCTTTTTCATATTTAAATCAATTTTCTTTTAGTGAAGTTTAAAATAATTCCACAAATCAATGCAGTACTAATAATTGATGATCCCCCATAACTTAAAAATGGCAACGTCATTCCAGTAGTAGGTAGTAATCGAATATTAACACCTACATGAACAAAGGTTTGCAATAAAATAATAAATACGCTTCCAACTAAAATAAGTTTTACTTTATCATCTTTCACTAAATTAATTTTTTGAATAATTTTGTATGAAAATATTAAATACAAAAAAATTATTCCAATAACAATAATAGCACCAAATTCTTCCGATATTACAGAAACAATATAATCAGTATGTGCCTCAGGAACTTTTGAATTTAAAGTTCCTTCTCCAATTCCTTTTCCAAAAAAACCTCCGTTAATTATAGCATCGCTTGCCTTATCTGCCTGATAGTTGTTTCCTGAAGAAGCATCTAAAAAAGAAAATATTCTTATTTTTATATATTCAAACTTAGGAACAAATAAAATTAAATAGGAAATAATTAGACCCACTGAAATAAAAAATGAAAAAAATATTAGAATATTTATTCCTGAAACAAATATTAATGCTAGCCATAACATCGCAATCAACAAAGTTTGCCCCAAATCAGGTTGATATATTAAGAATAATAATATTGGAATTAAAACTGCACTAGTTATAAAATATTTAATATATTTATTTCTTTTATTTAAGGACAATATAATTGAAATAAATACAATAAAAAAAGGTTTCAAAATCTCAACTGGCTGGAATCTGGGAATTAAGGGAATATCTAACCATCTTTTAGAACCTTTAACTTCAATTCCGATAAATGGAACTAAAATTAAGGTTATAAAACATACAAAAAATAATAATAAAGATAATTTAATTAAAATATCTTGATCTAAAAAAGAAAAAAAAACTAAGATCATAATTCCTAAACAGATGAAACTGAGATGTTTTAAAAAAAAATAATATGAGTTAGTATTAAGTTTATCTGATGCAATTAATGAAGTAGAAACTAACGAAAAAAAAAGCCCCAATAAAAAAAGACCTAAAACGAGAAATAAAATAAATTTGTCAATGTTTTTCCACCAATTATAATAATTATCAAAATAATTTTTCATAAAATATACTTATATTTTTTTAAATAAATTTTTATAATTTTATTAAAATACTTTCCCCTTTCTTCAAAATTTTTAAATTGATCAAAAGAAGCTGCTGATGGACTAAATATTACTACTTTCTTTTTTGATTTTTGTTCTTGAATATCTTTAAAAATTAAATCAATTGATTTTCTTAAGGTTTGTGAAAATTTATAAATAATTTTTTTATTTAATAGTTTAGAAAAAAACTTTTTATCTTTTCCATATATAAATGCTTTTATTTTTCTGAAATACTTATCTTCTAATTCAAATTTATCCCCTTTTTTTGCAAGGCCACCCAAAATCCAATAAATATTTTCAAAAGATTGTAAAAGATTTTTAGTAGATGATAAACTAGTTGATTTAGAATCATTTATTACCATAAGTTTTTTTGAATTATAGACAATTTGTTGCCTGTAATTTAGTCCTTTAAATTTATTAGTTACTTTGATTAATTTTTTTATATTTAAATTAAAATATTTAGACAAAGCGATTATAAAAGATAAGTTTTTTAAATTATTTTTATTATAGAAGTGTTGATTTTTAATAAACTTAAAATATTTAAAATATTTTTTATAATTTACTCTAATGATTTTTGAATTTATTTTATCTTTTTTAATAAGTTGATTTAAATATATATTTTGTTTTTCAATAAATGCTTTATTTCCTTTTTCTTGTTTTTTAATTAACTTGTATTTAGATTTAACGTAGTTATTAAAATTACCGTGTCTTTCTAAATGGTCAGGTGATAAATTTAAAATAATTGAATATTCAGATTTGAAAAATTTACTATAGGCAAGTTGATAAGATGATGCTTCAATTATAAATATTGTAGATTCTTTTATATTTTTTTCTAACAGAATAGGATTTCCAATGTTTCCGGTCAATCTAGCGTCTTTTTTATGAGCTTTTATTACATTAAATAATAATTTTGATGTTGTAGACTTTCCATTGGTTCCAGTAATAGTTATTTTTTTAATTTTTGGAAAATTCAAATAAAAAATATCAAGATCACTAAGTATTTTTTTTTTATTGCGATTTAAATATCCTTTTAATTTGCACTTATTTATATCAATTCCAGGACTGATAAATATAAAATCAAATTTGTAATTTTTTAAACTATTTAAAGTTAATTTGTTTTTTTTATATCTTGAGTTAATGTTTTTTTGATTGTCATCATAAATTTTTAATGAATTTTTTCTTTTTAAAAAATTGAAGCAAGCCGAGCCGGATTTTCCAAATCCATAGATTAAAAACTTTTTATTAGTAAAAAAATTTTGTTGATCATTCATTATCTTAATTTAAGGGTTGCCAGACCTATTAAAGCAAGAATAATTGAAATAATCCAAAATCTAATAACTACTGTAGACTCTGCCCATCCTTTTTTTTCAAAATGATGATGTATTGGAGCCATTTTAAAAATTCTTTTACCGGTTAATTTGAAAGAAATTACCTGCACTATTACAGAAACTGCTTCTAAAACGAATAATCCTCCTGTTATTGCTAATACAATTTCATGTTTCGTTATTATTCCAACAGCACCGAGAGATCCTCCTAAAGCTAATGATCCTGTATCTCCCATAAATATCTTGGCTGGTGGTGCGTTAAACCATAAGAATCCTAAACAGGCACCTATAATTGAACCACAAAAAATAGATGCTTCTCCTACACCTTCAATATATGGAATTTGCAAATATCCAGAAAAAACTACATTTCCAGAAACATAGCTAATTAAAGCAAAACAAGCTGCAACTAATATTACTGGAACAGTAGCTAATCCATCTAATCCATCAGTTAAATTCACTGCATTAGAGGATCCAATTAAAATAAAAATGTAGAATGGAATAAAAAACCACCCTAAATTTATTACGAGATTTTTAAAAAATGGAAAATATAAATTTTCTAATTCATTTGAGTAATTTGAAAAGTATAAAATCAATATACCTATTAGTGCCAAAATAATTTGTAAAATAATTTTTAATCTTGAAGAAATTCCAGATGAATTATTATATCTAATTTTTTTGTAGTCATCAAATGCACCTAATAAGCCAAATGACCCTACAATATAAATTAGAAACCAATTATATGGATTTGATAAATCGCCCCATAATAAAACACCTGAAAAAACTCCTAATAATATTAACAGACCTCCCATCGTAGGAGTGCCTATTTTTTTTACTATATGCTCGCTAGGACCATCCTCTCTAATAGGATTGTGAATTTGTTTAGAAGAAAAATAATTTATTAAAGGAGTTCCAACTATAAAAACCACTCCCATGGCAGTAAACATCGACAAACCAGTTCTAACAGTTAAATATTTAAATACATTAAAAAAACTAAAGATTTCAACTAAATTAGAAAATAAACTATAAAGCACTTATTTTACCTAATTTTAATTTAGTAGTTAATGCATTTAACCCTGTAGAATTTGATCCTTTTATCATTAAATAATCTCCATCATTAATTTCATTTTTTAAAAAATAAAAAATATCTTTTTCTGATTTCAATAATCTTCCTTTTTTTTGTGTTCTAATTTTGTTAAATGTATAAATAATATTTTTACCATAAGCATAAACTTTATTAACTTTCGTATTATTAACTATTCTAGCGGCCATAATATGCAATTTTTTTGAAAATCTTCCTAACTCTAACATATCGCCTAACAAAATTATTTTTTTTGATTTGGTAGAAATTTTATTAAATTTGTTTAACGCAAATTTAAGAGATAAGGGATTTGAATTATAACTTTCGTCAATTAATTTAATTTTTTTCTTGTTAATTTCAATCAATTTGTAATCACCCCTGCCTTCGGGTAACTTACAATCATAAAATATTCTTTCTTTAATTTTATGCAAGTCTATAAAATTACTAATAACAGCCAAACTGGCAAGAATATTATCTATATGTGTTTCTAACTTTTTTGTTATTATGAATTTTTTTAAAGTTCCGTTTATGTTTACTTTTAAAAAAATATTATTATTTTTTCTCAATATTTTTTTTAACATAACATTAGATTTATTTTTTCTACTGAAAGAAATTATATTCAATTCTTTCTTTCTAGCCTTTTTTTTAAAAAAATCAAAAAATTGATCATCAGCATTAAGAATAATTGATCCACGATTTACGATATTATCAATAATTTCTGATTTTGCTTTTGCTATACCTTTTAAGTTTTTAAAATTTTTAATATGAGCATAAGAAATATTTGTTACTACACCAATATTTGGTTTTATAATTTTAGTTAGATAATCTATCTCTCCTTTTTTATCCATTCCTACTTCAAAAACTCCAATCTTATTTCTGTTATTGATATTAAATAGTGAAATTGGCACGCCATATTTATTGTTATAAGAATTTTTAGAATAAGTGGTTGAATAAAATTTATTAAATAACTGTCCTAAAATTTCTTTTAAAGTAGTTTTTCCAGAAGATCCTGTTATGGCTATAGCATTTATATTAGATATTATTCTTATCTTGGTCGCACAATTAGAAAAAAAATTTAGTGAATCTTTTACTTTAAATTTATTTTTATTTTTAATTCCATAATTTTTATCAATTACTGATAATGATGCTCCATTTTTTATAGCTTCATTTGCAAATTTATTTCCATCTATTTTCTTTCCTCTTATTCCTATGAAAGCATCTTTTTTTTTTATATTTTTAGAATTTATCGAAGCTTTATTAATTATTAAATTAGAGCTTATCTTTTTATTCAAAACTTCTTGCAAGATGCTTGTCTTCCAATTTTTTGGGTATTGTTTATTTTTTTGCTTTATTGCATTAATTATACAATTTTTATCTGAAAAATATTTTTTAGTTTTATACTCTTGAATATTTTCATGACCTCTGCCAGCAACTACTAATATCTCATCGGCTTTTAAATTTTTTATAGCGGTTTTTATTGCTAATTCTCTGGAATTAATTTCATATAATTTATGTTTTAAAATTCTAGTTTTAATTTGATTTCTAATTATTTTTGGATCCTCGCTTCTGGGATTGTCATCAGTTAAATAAATATTATTGCAATAATCGTTTGCTATTTTGCCCATAATTTTTCTTTTTGGTTTGTCTCTTTCTCCTCCACATCCAAAAACTATATTTATTTTTCTTAATTGGAATTGTTCCTTTATATTTTTCAAACAAACTTTTAAGGCATCAGGGGTATGTGCATAGTCTAAAATTACCAATGAATTATTTCTTAGATTTCCAATTTTTTCAAATCGACCAGTTACAGGTTTTATTCTTTTTATAATATTTATTATTTTTGATATTGTTAAATTGCTTTTATAAGCGGCCAAAATTGACATCAAAAGATTTTTAACTTGAATTTTTCCAATTAAGTCTGTTGTAAATTGATAAATTTTATTGTTAAATTTAAATTTAACTTCTTGTTTTTGATTGATAAATTTATGTTCAATAACCTTTAAATCAGAATCTTTTTCGCCTATGGTTATTTTTTTCAAATTATTTTTTTTTGAAATTTTTTTTAATTTATGTGATATATCTAAATTATTATCATAAATAATTGTCGAATCTTTTTTCATTAATTTTCTAAATAAAATTAATTTAGAATTAAAATAATCTTTAAATGTTTTATGGTAGTCCAAATGATCCCTGCTTAAGTTTGTAAAAATTCCAATATTAAATTTTAAACCACCTAATCTATCTTGTTTTAATCCATGACTAGATGCTTCAAGGATTACATTTTCAATTTTTTTCCTTTTTAAAACCTGTAATAACCTATTTAAATGAATCGGATCAAATGTTGTATTCGAAACTTTAGAATTTAAATTTATTCCTTTAACTCCCAATGTCCCAATTGAGGAAACTTTATATTTATGTAAATTAAGAATTTGATAATAGAAGTTTACAATTGACGATTTGCCGTTTGTTCCTGTTACTGCAATTAAATTTCGAGGTTTTTTTTTGAATAACTTAACTGAAAATTCAGAAAGTAATTTTCTAGGATTTTTATGAAATAAATATAAAATGTTTTTTTTTGTACCTTCTTTATTTTTATCTGAAATTATTGTGTTTGAACCTTTTTTTATTGCATCATTTATATATTTATTACCATCAGTCTTACTTCCCCTTATTGCAAAAAAAATAAAATCTTTTTTAACTTTTTTTGAATCAAAGGAAATTCCATTAAATTTTTGATTAAAATATTTTTTTTTTAAGTTTGGATAATAATCTTTAAGGTACATTATTTAGGCTCTTAATATTTTGTGGCTAAAATTGGTCCAATTTTTTCAATGATTTGGCCGGTTACCCATACGGTTGTCCATCCTGAGGTATTTCTCCAATTACCTTTGTATGGAAGGCGACCATCTCTATATTCATAAATAAATTCTTTATTTGGTTTAGGTTCATCAAGCATAACTACTAATACAAATTTAGGATTAGAAGTTGGAAAAATAGAAGCAAAAGTATTTATTTTTTTTTTTGAATATCCTCCTTTTGAAGGTTGATCGGCAGTTCCGGTTTTTCCTCCTATTTGATATCCTCTTACATCAGCAAAACCTGCTGTACCATCTTCTGTTGAAACTATTTTTCTAAGAATAGGATTAATCTCACTAGAAATATTTTTTTTTAATACTCTTTCTCTTTTTGCATTATTATCTTTTTGAATTAATGTTGGATTAATTTCAAATCCACCATTAGCAATTATAGAATAACCTTTGGCCAATTGAAGTAAAGTTGTAGCAATACCATGTCCAAAAGCAACGGTCGCAAGTTTACACTTTCCCCAACGTCCAAGTTGGGTTTCTCCCACTTCATCAATATCAAAATTATTATTATTTAATATACCTATAGTTTTTAAAAATTTATCATAATTTTCAATACCAACTTTTTCAGCTATCCTGACAGAACCAATATTGCCAGATCTAATAAGAATTTCTTCAGCAGTAAGATTTGTTGGAATTTTATCATCATATTCTGATATTAAATTTCCTGCACATTTAATTTTTTTTTTTAAATTTTCAAATTCTGTATACGGTTTGATTACATTGTAGTTTAAACCTGCCGCAAGAGTAAAAGTTTTAAAAACTGATCCAAATTCATAAATACCTTTTGTTGCTCTGTTTATATATTTTTTATCCGAAATTTCTTCTCTTTTATTTAAATCAAAATCTGGAAGTGAAACCATCGATAAAATATTCCCATTTTTAATATCTATTAAAATTGCAGCACTCCCGATATTTTGAAATATTGCCTCTGATTTAATTAGTTCTTCTCTTATAAGATATTGAATTCCAGTATCTACTGTTAGTTTTAATGGATCTTTGGATGTTCTTAACTCATAATCAAATGTTTTTTCTAATCCAGATATCCCATTGTTATCCTCGTCTATTTGTCCAATAACATGGCTAAATAATTTTCCATTTGGATAAACTCTTGCAATACTTTCTTCTTTTATAAATGATTTATCCCCCAAAAGTAAAACTTGTTCCAATTTTTCTTGTGAAATCTTTTTTTTAACATAAAAAAATTTATTGCCATTAATCTTTTTTTTAAAAACTTTATTAGGAAATAATATTCCTAAATTAATTAGCAATTTTCTTTTATCTATTACTAAATTTGGATTAATTCCTATATTAGTTACTGGAACACTTTTTGCTAAAATATTTCCATCTCTATCAATAATATTTGATCTAAAGTTCTCTTTTTTTAAAACTTTTCTTTTATCTAAATTACTAGTTAAACTTAATATAATTACCTTTGATGAAAAAATTATTGCAATTATAAAAAAAACAAAAAAAATAAATGCTATTCTTTCGAATGAAATTTTAAGATTAGTTTTATTTATATCATATGAAAACTCTAATTTATTTTCATCTAAAATATTTTTTTTGAAATTTGATTCATTCATAATTATTTTCTATTTTTTTAATAATTATTTTATTGTTTATTATTTCGGCCCAACTTAAATCCTGTATATCATTCTGAACAAGCTCATCCTCAAAATATTGTTTTTGATATTCCATCAATTTTTTAGGTGAAGTAAGATAATTATATTCAAGCATAACTAACTCGTACTTATCTTCTAACACTCGAATATTTTCACTTATTTCAAATATTTTTTTATCAAGTTGCTTTGTAGAATTTTTTGTTACAGTTGTAGTAACGATTAAAAGTATAATTGGTATAAAAAGTAAAAATTTTTTCATTTATTAAATTGTAAATCTTCAATTTCTCTTAAGTATCTAAATTTTTCTAAAAATTCATTGAAATCACATTTATTGCTAATTTTAGTTGCATATCTTAATTTAGCAGATCTAGAAGAAGGATTTATTTTTATCTCATTAAATGAAGGTGTTATTGGTTTTTTTTGATTTTGTTTAAAGCAAGGTTGTTTTTTTATATTTTCGGGTAAATATCTTGATGAATTTTTTAGCTCAGAATAATTTTTAAAAAAAAATTTTACAATTTTATCTTCTAATGAATGGAAAGTAACAACTAACAAAACTCCCCCTACAGGTAATAAATTAAAAGCTCTTATTAAACCTTCTATCAATTCGCTAATTTCTTTGTTAACAAATATTCTGAGAGCTTGAAATACTTTAGTTGAATTATTAATTTTTGATTTATTAAATTTTTTTACACTATTAATTATATTAACAAGATCTTCTGTTCTGATTAATTTTAATTTCCTTCTATGTAAAATTTTCTTTGAGATTTGTTTTGCATGTTTTTCATCACCAAAATATTTAAAAATTCTTCTTAAGTTATTTTCACTCATATTTAATATAACTTCATGACATGAGAAATCATTTTTGCCCATTTTCATATTTAATTTTCCTTTACTTTTAAATGATAAACCTTTTTTTAAATTTTGTATTTGATTGGTAGAATAGCCAAGATCAAAAATTACACCCTTTATTTCTTCATGTTTTAATTTAAGATCATTTATTTGTGAGAATTTTATATTATTAAATTTAAATTTATTTTTGAATTTTTTTTCTAAAGCTTTAGCGTATAAGTTAACATCTTCATCTCTATCAATGGCAATAACTTTGTTATCTTTATTTTCTAGTATTTTTTTTGAGTAACCGCCTTGCCCGAAAGTGCAGTCTATAAATGTGCCACCATAAAGAGGGGAAATAATGCTAACTAATTCGTTTAGCAGGACTGGAAAATGTTTTTTTTCCAGATTTATAGTGGCACACATTTATTTTTTCGAAGAACATTAATTTTTTTGTCTTCTCAAAAATGCTGGAATTTCTAAATCATCTTCTTCTTCGTTTTTATCGCTTTTCTCAATCGAAGAAAAAGTATTGTCGTTATTTTCTAAATTATCAGAATTAAAAAGTTCTGGGGTTTCCTCTTCTTTAAAATCAAAATTTTCCAATCCATTTTGTGTTGAAGATTTAATTTCTGCCTCTCCATTCAATTCTACCTCTTCATTTTGTTTATCAACTAGTTCATTTTGAATATGAGAATCTTCTAATTTGTTTTCAGAAACATGAGCCGTTTCTATTTCCGTTGTTTGAGAACTTTCTATATTTTCGGTTTTTAATTCTTCTTCTAATTTAAGTGCATTAGCACCACTTGTAATTATAGAACTATTTGTATTTGAAAAATTAAAAGACTGAGCAGAACCATTGTTTTGAAAATCTGTATATCCTGGATTTCTATTCTGGATTCTATGCACCATATTTATAACAGATTTTGGTTCAGGTTGCTGACCATCAAGAGCAGTTGCAACAATTGATACTCTCATACTGCCTTCTAAATTCTCATCAGTAATCGCTCCTATTATTAATTCTGCTTCAGTATCAACTTCTGCTCTAACTTTATTAACTGCTTCATCTACTTCAAAAAGTTTTAGATCTTTTCCACCTGTAATATTAACTAATAATCCCTTAGCACCTTTTAAAGTATAGTCATCTATTAATGGATTATTAATCGCCATTTCGGCAGCCTTAACTGCTCTTCCTTCGCCCTCAGCATGTCCTGTTCCCATCATAGCTTTACCCATTGAACTCATTACTGTTTCAACATCTGCAAAATCTAAATTAATTAATCCTGGTCTGACCATCAAGTCAGTGATACTTTGAACTCCATGTAATAATACATCATTTGACAATTCAAATGATTCTTCGAATGTAGTTTGTTCGCTAGCAATCTTAAAAAGATTTTGGTTTGGAACCACAATAATTGTATCAACATGTTTTCTTAACTCTTCTAAACCTTGTTGAGCTTTTCTCATTCTTGATGGGCCTTCATATAAAAATGGAAGAGTAATAACACCTACAGTTAGAATATTTAATTCTTTTGCTGCTCTAGCAATTACATGAGCAGCACCTGTTCCTGTTCCACCGCCCATTCCTGCGGTAATAAAAACCATATTTGCACCCTGTAAGACGTTTATTATGTCGTTTAAAGATTCGTCTGCAGCTGCTTCTCCTATATCTAACTTTGCTCCGGCTCCTAAGCCTTTTGTAAGGTTTAAACCCATTTGAATTTTTAATTGTGCTTTACTCATTCTTAAATCCTGAGCGTCAGTATTTACCGCAATAAATTCAACACCTTGCATACCCGAATCTATCATTCCATTTATTGCGTTTCCGCCAGCTCCACCTAGTCCAAGAACTAAGATTCTTGGCTTTAATTCTTTAATATCTGGTGTTTTAAAGTTAATAGTCATTTATCCCCCTCTAGTTGTTAAATTGTTTTTCCCATTTAAGGCTCGCCCTATGTATGTTTGATTTTCTTTTTGCAGTTACCCTAAATTTTTCAAAAACTGTTGGTTCCCATATTTGAAACGTTTTTCCTTGTCCAACAAATAACATGCTATTTTTAATTTTTGCATGTTTTAATAATTTTGAAGTAAGTAGAATTCTACCTTCACTATCGAATTGTAGATTTATACTTTCTGATAAAATTGATGTCGCAAAAAAATCTTTTTTCTCTTCAAAAGGATTCAAAGAGTCTATTGCATTTGAAATTTTTTCTATTCTATCTTGAGGCCAAGCTTCTAAGCATTGATTGTTAAATGAAGGATAACAAATTACACCATTATAACCTAGATTAGATAGATAAGATCTAAAAGAAGCCGGCACAGATACCCTTCCCTTTTTGTCCA
>CEUY01043276.1_pt1 | contig 11485 bp, 12 predicted proteins | sample 361481 | NCBI WGS metagenome assembly CEUY01 (sample SAMEA2622737, study PRJEB7988) | marine metagenome | isolation source: saline water (ENVO:00002010), including
ATTACTGCTTTTATATGATCTTCTTGCGACAAGAAAGTCATAGTCGTGCCCTCAGTTTGACCGTAGCCTTGAATAATCTGACACGGTAATTTATCTAAAGTTTCTCTTATTACTCTTGATGGCATTGGTCCTCCGCCATACTGAACACATCTAAGACTATTAAGATCATATTTATCAAAACCATCAACAGCCATCATCCAATTCAACATAGTAGTAATTCCTAAAAACCCTGAAACCTTTTCCTGTTGAATTAGATCTAAAGCTAGCTTTGCATCGAAATTCATTAAAACAATTGGACAGCCATGTGCTGTATAATTCATAGCTAATAAAACGGGAATATGAAACATTTGTCCGGTAAGCATATAAACATCCGACGGTACGATTCTTTCCGCCACTGTCTGGTTTAACATGCCAAAATAGGCTGATTTATGGGTATGAAGAGCTCCCTTAGATTCTCCTGTTGTACCTCCCGTGTAAAGAATAAAAAATGAATCATCATCACCTATTTCATATGCTTGTTTCACTTCTTCTGATGACGATGAGTCGATTAACTTTTCAAAACTGTTATCGCTATCATTGCCATACTCCATCCAGTGATCGATAAAATTAATTTCCTTTTCAAGTTCAGATTTAATATTTTTAAATTGACCTTCGCAAATGAAAACTTTGGGTTCACCATTTTCAAGTATTTTTGCAATTTCTGTTTTTGCAAGCCTCCAATTCAATGCATGCGCCACCAATCCTGCCTGACCACATGCAAAAAATAGTGCTAAAAATTCTATAGAATTCTGTGAAAGAATGGAAACGCGATCGCCCTTTTTCAAACCAAGAGAAAGTAATCCATTAGCTATTTTTTTTACTAAATCATCTAACTCTTTAAATGTTACTCTTCTTTGAGAAGTATTATCAAAAACAGCCCATGCATTAGGTTGTCGCCTTGCTTGTTTCGTTGTTATCAGTCCGATATTGATCATTATTTAACTATGATGTTGATTTTTTCATCATAATACTTGCATATTAGAAAAGTATTTCCAACATGATTATTTTATAATGGGAGGTAATATTGGATTTAGATAAAATTAAAAATATAGCTGCATATGCAGTACATTTTGAAGATAATATTGCTTCTAATAAATGCTTAATTGTAGATAACAACCAAAGAAGTAATAAAGAATTTTCGGAGAATATTATAAGTCATGCAAAAAGATTCCTCGCTTTAGGATTAAAGAAAGGGGAAAGAATTGGAATATTGCTTTTTAACTCTATTGAGTATTTAGAAATAATGTATGGCGCCATGTATGCTGGGTTGGCTCCTGTTTGTATAAATGCAAGATATAAAACAAATGAACTTGATTATGTATTAAAAGATAGTGGTTGCAAATATCTTTTTATATCATCGGAGTCAGATGAAGTTACAAATTTCTCCGAACTAATTCTTTCCGTTCTAGATTCAAATAATCAAAAAATTGATACTCTCAATGATACTTATGTAATTGGTGGATCATCTGATAAAAGGTTAAAAAGTTTTGATGATTTTCTTTCTCTAGATATATCCAATATAGAAATAAAAGAGGCTGTAAGTGAAGGGGATGATACAGCTTTTATAATGTATACATCTGGAACAACTTCAAACCCAAAAGGTTGCCCCCTAAGTCACAATAATATGGCTCATACTACAAAAGCGATGATGGAAAGATGGAATATATCTAAAGAAGATGTATTTTGGGATCCTCTTCCCATGTTTCATATGTCATCAATTTTACCTTTTTCGGCCTGCTTAGTTGCAAAATCACCCTTTATCTCAACAGTTCACTTTAATCCTGATGAATCCTTAAAGGTTCTCGAAGAATCTAAGGTAACTATAGCCTTTCCTGCATTTCCTGCAGTAATGCTTGCGCTTGTTAACCATCCAGATTTTAATGCTTCAAAGTTATCAAGCATAAGAATTATTAATAATGTTGCTCCCGTAGACACTCTTCGATCATTTCAAGAAGCCCTTCCCGGAGCCAAACAAGTTTCAGCTTATGGCCTTACCGAGGCTAGTGGTGTTTGTTCTTATGGATCGCCAGATGATCCTTTAGAAAAGAGGATTACTACATGTGGAAGACCGTTCACAGGTGTTGAAGCTAGGATTATTGATCCTGAAACCGGAAAAGAGCAGGTAAATGGAGAAAAAGGGTTAATTGAAATTAGTGGTCCGTCAGTATTTAAAGGTTATTTAAATGATCCTGAAAAAACTAAAGAAACCATATCAAAAGATGGATGGCTTTCAACAGGTGATTTTGGTTCATTAAGTGAAGATGGATTCATTAGTTATCATGGACGTTTAAAAGACATGCTTAAAGTTGGTGGAGAAAATGTAGCGGCTTTAGAAATTGAATCTTTTTATAATAATCATGATGGAGTTTTATTAAGCCAAGTGGTTGGTATTGATGATGAAAGATTAGGAGAAGTTGCTGCACTTTTTGTTGAAAGAAAAGAAGGCTCAAATATATCTGCCGAAGAACTAATTAACTCTGCAAAAGGTAAAATTTCTAATTTCAAAATTCCTAGATATGTTGTTTTTATTGATGATTGGCCAATGTCATCAACTAAAGTCCAAAAATTTAAACTCAAAGATTATGATTTAGGTGAAAAGGTTTTTGGTTAAATTTTATTCCTGAGGCAAAACTCTATAGTAAATTATTTTATCGTCCTTTAATTCTACTAAACCAAAAAAAGGCTTTTTAGACTTATCTGTCCCAATAACATTGGCTTTAAAAGCACCTAATTTTCCGTCAGATACAACATTTTCTACCTTATGAATAATGCCTTCAATCTGCATCTCTATTATCCTTTTGCGCAAAAAATCTCTAACTTCTTTTTGTCCATTGAGAATATCTCTAATGTTGGTCTCATGTGCATCATGTTCCCATACTTGATTATGGACCCACCTAACTTGAGGATGGATTGCTTCAACAGCTTCATCAGCTTTGGCATTATCTATATTGTCAAAATATATATCTTGTAAAAGGTGAAATAATTGTTCTTCAAAATTATCTTTAGTCACTAAAATACCTTCGCTGGATGATCGGGATCGATAATTTCCTGAAGTTCAAAAACATTACCATCACAATCTCTTCCATAAGTAGCTTTAACTTGTCCAAAATTTTGTGGCGGAGCATGAAATTTAACTCCATTTTTAAGAAGTCTATCGTACTCCTCTTCAATATCAGTAACATCAACACATACATGCGTATGGCCATGATTATTAACTGGTCTATTTTTTTCCATTGGTTGAGAAGGAGGTGACGAATATTCAAAGAATTCAATCATTATATTTCCGCACTTAAGGAAACCTTGTTTTGCAGAACTATTTTTTAATCCAACAACATCATCTATTTCTTTTGATCCCTTTGGCCATTCTGTTCGAGCTACTTCTTCAAACCCAAAATTTTCACGATACCAATTCATTAGTCTTTCTATATCAGGCGTTGAGATAGCCGCATGATGCAAACCATTAACTGTCATTATAAATACCCCCAAATTTATTGACTAAAATAAATTTTACTACAGAGTTAAAAAATATACAAAAAAATAGAGGGCCAATAATGAATAATTTAATATTAAATCCAGCAATATGCATGGTTATACTTACTTTTTTTATGATGATCTGGATGTATGCAACAAGAATACCAGCTTCAAAGGCGATTGAAGAAAAAGGAATAGACCTTCAAGATCTCTCTCATCCTTCAAAACTAGGGGGTGCTTTCCCCAGTAAAGTTGAAAGAGTTGCTGATAATTATAATCATCTATTTGAACAACCTACAGTTTTCTATGCTCTAACATTTATAATCTGGGCCCTCAATGCAACTGACAGTTTTTATCTATATTGCGCATGGATTTATTTTTTCATTCGCTTAACTCATTCAATTTTTCAAGCTACCATTAATTTAGTTTGGATAAGATTTGGCTTATTTATGTTAAGTTGGATTATATTAGCATTGATGATTTTTAAACTAAGCTTTACTGTATTAGTTTAAAATTTAGGGGGAATTATGTCTGATTTAGAAAATAGGCTAGAAAAAGTAGAGGCCTATCAAGAAATAAATGATTGTCTTACAAGATATTGTCGAGCTCTTGATTGGGTTGATGAAGAGCTTTTGAAAACATGTTTTGTTGATGATGGTTTTATTGATTATGGTTTTTATGCTGGTGATGCAAAAGGATTTATCCCTGTTGTTATGGAAGTTGAAAAAACTGGTCATAGTTGGCATCTAATTAGCAATGTAGCTATAGAACTTAATGGAGATAAGGCAGAAGTGGAGAGTTATGGGTTAACAGTTGGTGGAGATGTTGTCGATAACCATCTTCCTAGCGTGAATGTTTATTGTGGTAGGTATCATGATGAATTTACCAAAACTTCAGAGGGTTGGAAAATTAGTCGTCGTCTTTATATCTTGGATGCAAATTTTCCTGCACACTCAGGTGAGATAAGTGAAGCCTTACAAGGTCTTTTCTCAGGAGTTGATCTTAGAACAAATAACGATAAATATAGAAAATTATATTAGGAACAAAGGGGAAGAAAATGTCTACATTATTAGCACATATAAAAATAGTTGAAGGATGTGAAGAGAAGTTTGAAAACATTTCAAGAGAACTATTTGAGAAAACGCACGCTAATGAAGATTCAGTGATTCATTACGACTATTGGAGGGGTAGAGAAAAAGGCTCTTATTATACTCTCCTAGCATATCCGACATATTTAGATTTTTTAATAACTCATCAAATCAGTGAACATCATGAGGCTGCCGCTGGAAATTATGGAGACATAATTGAAGATATTGATCTTGAATGGGTTGATCCTCTTGATGGTGCTTCAAAATTAGGTCCCACAGAAATGCAAAAAGTTCCTGATGACGCTTCTGAACTTGCAAAAGAATATGGAGAAACACATGCAGCAATAATACAGGACTGGTGGCTGGCTTTAAGAAAAGCGTAACATTGAAGCCCTAGAATATAATTATGGTATTTAAAAAAATTATTCTTCTTTTCAGTTTCGTATTTATTACGATGGTTTTATCTGCTGCACCAAACAGCGAAAACGATAGTTCATCAATATTATTGAGTAATAAAACTCAATCAATATATTCAGAAATTTTTAACAATAATTGTACAAGCTGTCATAGTGGAGGTGTTCCCAGAGCTCCACATTTAACAACTTTTCAAGTTATGTCTGCAGATTATATATTAAGCACATTAAATGGAGTAATGTCAGCTCAAGCAGAAGGACTTAGTGATCAAGAAAAAATAGGTATATCAGAATATATTACTGGAGGAAAAGTTTCTTCTAGCTTACCTGAGCCCAATTTTTGTAAATCAAATAATGACCCTATAAAATTAACTGAAGAAAATTCTTATCAGGAATGGGGGTATGATAAAGAAAACTCAAGGTACACAAAATCAAATCTAACATCTGAGAATGTTAAAAAACTTAAATTAAAATGGGTATTTGCATATCCTTCAGCCACTAGGGCACGTTCACAACCATCGATTTCCGGTAATACAATTTTTGTTGGAGGACAAAATCTTTATATGTATGCCTTAGACCGTGAAACAGGCTGTGTTCGATGGAGAACAAAAGTTGATGGAGAGATACGTTCAGCTCCAGCAATTTATTTTTCTGATCAAGGTAATTTTATTTTTGTAGGAGATTATGAAGGTAATCTCTACAAAATTGATCCATATAGTGGGGAAAAAATTTGGGTTAAATCCCTACGCTATCATCCTAGAGTTATTCTTACGGGTTCGGTAAGAGTAGATAATGATATTATCTATGTACCACTTTCATCTCGTGAATGGGCAGATGGAGCAGACCCAGAATACCAATGTTGTACATTTAGAGGCGGAATTATGGCTTTGAAAGTTAGTGATGGAAGTGAATTATGGACATCCTATTCTATCCCCCTACCCCCTAAAGCAACTGGGAAACTAAACAATATGGGAATAGAAATTTTAGCACCATCAGGAGTTCCTGTTTGGAATTCACCAACTTTTGATTTATCTAGAAATCTTATTTATTACGGTACAGGTGAAGCTTATTCATCTCCTGCAGCTGATACTAGCGATTCTGTTATCGCTATAAATAAAGAAAATGGAAATATTGAGTGGATTTATCAAGCAGAAAGTGGTGATGCATGGAATATGGGATGTTTCGTTGAAGCAGATGCAAATTGTCCTGAACAAGATGGACCAGATTGGGATTTTGGCGCATCAGTTGTTCTTGCAAAAATAGATAATAAAAATGTTTTATTTGCAGGGAGAAAATCAGGACATGTGTATGCTCTTGACCCTGACGATAAAGGGAAACCATTATGGATTAAAAGAATTGGGAAAGGCGGTTTTGCTGGTGGTGTTCATTGGGGAATGACCACTGATAATAAAAGTATTTTTGCAGCCGTGGCAGATACGAATTTTATCAATAAATTTCCTGGACCTGCAACTCCTGGAATATACTCATTAGATGGACTGTCAGGAAAACTTAATTGGAAATTTACTCCAATTGATAGATGTGCAGAAAATACAAAGCCAGCTTGCGATGTTGGAATCTCGGCTGCATTAACAGCCACAAATGATTTAGTAATTGGTGGCGGTTTTGACGGTTGGCTATACATTTTAAACAAAGATACGGGAGAACTAATCTGGGAATATAATACTGCAATTGATTTTAGCTCATTTACCGAAATTCCATCAAATGGTGGATCCATTGAATCGGATGGACCTGTCATATTAGATAATAATCTATTTATTAATTCTGGTTACCAATATGGTGGTAGGCTTGGAGGTAATGTCTTATTAAATTTTGAAATATCAGAATGAAATAATTAATAAATTACTTTTCAATAAAAGGATCTAATACTTGTTTAACACTATATTCTTGGGACATTTTTCTAGGCCCAATACGTCTATCCAATTCTTCGTGCCAATGATAAATTCTTCTTTCCTGATAATTCAATAAAATTCCTTTAAAAGCAGGACTAGAGACACTTTCTTGTATCTGTGGTGCAAATTGAGTATCTTCAAATAAAATATTTTCAAAATTTTGGATTCTCGCTTTCCAAATCTCTGGTATGTCGCCTTCACCCCAATCTGGTGAGAACCAATGGACATCAATTTCACAATTAAGTTTATCTACTGGCCAAAAAGTTAAGAAAGGAATACCAGTAGCTGATGGAGGAGTAACAAGATTCGGGTAGAAACTATATGATGCATTGTGATGTCTTGGAATCTCTGTAACGGTATCAATATCCTTTAAACCTTTAGCTCCTGGATCTTCCCAATCAGGATTTCTATGAGGGGTAACCATTCTAGAATGCCCTTTAGGCCACAGAGTAATATATGTGCCCTCATGATCGATAAACCGATTTACAGTTTTTTGATGAATCGATTGAACATGATAAACCTCAAGAAAAGCATCAAGCAAAACTTTTACATTACATTCAACTGGGTAAGATTTGGAATGCACATGCCTGAGGTTCTCAGGTTGAAACTGTTGCATATGATCATTAATATTACCCAAATAGTCTGTTAAAGGTTCTGCCTTTTTATCTAAATTAACAAATATCCAATTTCCTAATCTATCGCATGAAATATCTATAAGGCTTTGACAAGACTTGTCCAACCCAACAAAATCTCTCGGATCTCTTAGATTTACAAGATTTCCGTTAAGGTCATAACTCCACCCATGATAATTACATACCAGCAATCTAGTTTTCCCTTTTTTTTCCGTGACAACCGGTCCACCTCTGTGACGGCATGTGTTGTAAAAAGCCTTTATTGTATCTTCTTCCGATCTAACAATAATTATTGGGACTTTAAGTTTATCCCAAATCAAATAACTTCCTACTTCCGGTAATTCATCAAGGTGGCAAGCGTAGAGCCAGCTTTTATTCCACATTTCTTCCTTTTCAATATCTTGAAAGTCTGGATCCGTATACCTGCCTCCAGGAATAACTGGAAAACCAGGAAACCCTTCCGGCGGCGCCTCTCTGTTTTTTTCATACTCAAAACCTTCAAGTACTTTTTTTGTGTCTTCTTCAAGCATATCTAATTTTAGACTAATAACCTTTTTTATATATTAAGCAAGTACCATTAAAAGTTAAAATATCCAAGCCATCAACTCTTCTTAATCCATGTGCATAAGTTGCTAAACCTCTTTCTTTAGATGATGTTTCGCTTTTTGATGTACATTTTGACCATACATACACCTCATATTCTGGTTTTAATGGGTTCTTCCATAGAACATTTTCCCATCCTATACCACAAACATATTTAACATCCCCATTTGCATCATGATCAAGAAGCCTCCAGATAGCTAAAACATGAATGCCACTTGCTATTAATCCCTCAAAACTTGAATCTTTTGCTTTTTCAACATCTGTATGAAACCATTGAGGATCATATTTCTGAGCAAATTCTAGTATATCTTTTTCTGAAATTATTAACGATTTTGATCTTCTCTCTTCACCAATCTCTACATCCTCATAATAACGCCAATGTGTAGAACTCTCGTTCATAAATCTAAGTTACCAGATGTAATTGAAGGCCAGAATTTATCGGCACCATTTGATATTGCCTTTTCTCCCAAGATTTTTGCCCACTCACTACCAGATCCATATTCTGCCCTCCAAGACCACAATCTTCTTGTCGCAAAATGTAGGCCATGTTCATAAGTAAAACCGATTGCACCATGAACTTGATGAGCTATTCCAGCGCCTATAGATATTGCATCATCAATTCTGCTTTTTGCTACAGCAATAGAAAAATCAGGATTGCCTTTATCCATACAAAAAGAGGCATAATCTGCGGCAACAGATGATGCCGCAACATGCGTCGATAACACCGCAAGGTCTTGCTGAATGGCTTGGAATTTTCCTATAGGTCTTCCAAATTGTATTCTTTCGTTAGCATACCGAACAGATTGTTCAAGAATTGACTCTAAAGCTCCAGCCATTTGATTTGCACGCATTAACGCTCCAATTTTGTAAATAAAGTCAGAACCGCAGTCTACGACTTCACTTTGTAATGGCTGAACATTTTTTAAAATAACTTTACCCCGACTTTCAAGAGCAATATTCTCATTTTCGGCAACATTTTCTTTTTTCAAATCAACCAAACCAACTTTTAAATCTTTATTATCATTAAATAAAACTACACCATGTGTAGAATTTGAAGAAAATGGGGTACGAGCAGATGTTCCAGAAATTAAACCCTTTTGAGAATCAAAAGATCCTTCCAATATAGTTAATAAAGCATTTTCAGGAATAGAAATATTGCCTAAACTCAAAACATAAGAAGCTACTATATTTTCTGCTAAAGGGATTGGAGCCTGATACCTGCCACTTGCTTTAAAAAGAATTCCAGCGTTCATCCATGTCCCTCCAACGCCTCCTAAATCTTCAGGAACAAGAATTAGATTTAATCCATTGTTAATTACTTCATTCCAGAGTGTTTCAGGCCATATTCCTTTTTCAGCTTCTTCAATGCAGTTCTTGGTCACATGATCACTAAAAAGCTTTTCTGCTGTATCAGATAATAACTGAGAAGTTTCGTTATTCATTATCTTAAACCCAGTCCTCTAGCAATTATGCCTCTTAAGATTTCACGAGTTCCTCCTCGCAAGGAAAATGAAGGTGATATCTGAGTAAGGATAGCTAGGTATTTTTGAAAATCATTTCCTTGATTATCTGGCTCTAAGTCCAATAAACGATGGGCTATGTTAGGTAAGTCCTGCTCAAAAACAGCTCCTAAATCCTTAACGACTGACGCCTCAAGAGCTGGATTATCTCCATCATTAAGCATTCCAGCTACGGATACGGACATTTGGCGTAATGTTGTTAAATGTGCCATTTGTCTTCCAATTTCTGTCACACCCTCATAATCGTTTCTCTCTGAAAATTCTTTTATTATTTCTTGCAACAAAGCATAACTTGATAAGTATCTTTCAGGGCCTGATCTTTCCAAAGCTAATTCAGCAGTAACTTGGTTCCAGCCATTACCTTCTTCTCCTATAAGCATATCTTCAGGAACTTCTGCATCTTCAAATATAACTTCATTGAAGTGATGTCTTCCTGCTAAATCAATTATTGGTCGAATTGTAATTCCAGGAATTGTGAGATCGACAATAAATTGACTCAATCCACCATGTCTGTCTTCCTCTTTTGAGGTCCTAAATAATGCAATCATATATTGGCAACGCTGAGCTCCCGATGTCCATAATTTCGTACCATTTACAATATATTTATTACCTTTTTTTTCTGCTTTAGTCCTCAATGCTGCAAGATCAGAGCCTGAATCTGGTTCAGACATTCCAATACAAAAATATGTCTCACCTTTTAATATTCCAGGTAAGATTTTCTCTTGTTGTTCTGGAGTTCCATATCTAATAATCAATGGACCTGATTGACGATCGGCTATCCAATGAGCTCCAACTGGCGCACCTGCCGTTAACATTTCTTCTAAAACAACATATCGTTCCATTGCAGATCTTCCAGCTCCGCCAAACTCGGTGGGCCAACTTAACCCTATCCACCCCTGCTTACCTACTTTTTTACTAAATTCTTCATCCGCTCCATACCATGTTTCAGCTCGAGTTTCTTTAGGCACATTTACAAGAGCCTTTGATAGAAATTCTCTAACTTCCATACGTAAAATTTCTGCTTCAGCAGGAAATTCAGTTAAGCGAAAATTAAATGGCGTAGGCATTAAATAACTCCTTCTCTTTTTGACTGCATGTCATTAGTCTTATAGAAATAAAAATTAAACTAAACAATAAAAAAGGAAAATAAATGGCTACAGTTGAAAACAATAGAAAAATTGCTGAAACATATTATACATCTATTAACGGTGGTAACTTCGATTCAGTACTCGGCCTTATGAGTGAAGATGTTATTTTTCATGTAATCGGTACTGGACCTTTCTCTGGAAGATGGGAGGGAAGAGATAAGGTATATGGCGTATTAGTTCCCTCAATAATGAAATCCTTTAAACCTGAAACAGTTGTTTTTGCTGAAAAATGGAAAATAATGTGTGCTGATGAAAATAGTGTCGTTGGCCTTATGACAGGAGAAGCTGAAACAATTAAAGGTGAAAAATTTGAAGCCACCTATTGTCAAATATTTAAAATACAAAATTCTATAATAACCGATGTTTATGAATTTCTAGATACCGATTTAAATGCTAAAACACATGACCCAAATAATCTTCCAGAACCCGCTGATGATTATGGAATGATGAGATTTTAGAATTGATTTATTTTTCTATTGGAAGATTTGCTTCTGCCCAATCTTTTAAACCACCAAGGTTAAATACTTTCTCAAAACCCATATCTTTAAGTGATTTACCTGCCAGAGCAGCTCTGCCACCAGAAGCACAATAAAGAATAATGTTATTTTCAGGGGTAAATCCCTCTAGCCCATTAGGATTAGTCAATTTTGTTTGGAACTCT
>CEUY01193506.1_pt1 | contig 11467 bp, 12 predicted proteins | sample 361481 | NCBI WGS metagenome assembly CEUY01 (sample SAMEA2622737, study PRJEB7988) | marine metagenome | isolation source: saline water (ENVO:00002010), including
GTTGTGGGGGCTGGAGGCTAGATACCTCCGGCTACCCGATTAGGCATTTTCAACTGTGGCATTTGATATCAAACTATTGAAAAAACTCATAATAAGCTCGTTAAACCATGAAAGTGTTTCTTTGCATGTTTGAAGTTCATTGTCTGAGATTTCAAATTCTTCTGTAGTCTTTGGGTGAGTGATACGATTCCTAATTACCTGGGCTTCGAGGAAGTTATCCCATGCAACCGTACCAATACCTATGTTTATATCAGCCTTGAAGTACTTTTCTACTAGACCAAAGGTGAATCGGAAATTATCAGGTAGTTTAAAAAATTTAGTTTGTTCCTTAGGCTTTCCGTTGCTTTTCAGTTCGTAGGTTTTGTCGGAGAGTAAAGCATATTCAGCCACAGACAATTTTTTAACTTGGCCCTCTCTGGTTGGAACCTGTAATATGATTTGCTTAAGCGCCCAGACTGAACCTTCAATCATTGCGAAAAGGCTTCTAATATATGCTCTTCTAGTAAATTGATTATCTTCTTTCTCTAGAGCTTCTTCTGCCCACTGAGCGTCTTCAAGCAATGGCATTAGTCTGTCTTTTACGTCGCTAAGTTTCACATTTACTCCTTATGCCTAACAATTAAATGAAGCGGACCCTAGGAACCGCTTATTAATTTTTATCATATCGGGCTATCCCCCCGCTATCCTTTGCTGTGACTGCGCTGGCGTCACTTTTACTATTTTGCGAACCTATTTATATACGAACAACACTTCGCATATAGATATATCACTATTGGTATAGTATAGCTTTAAGCAGCTTAGTCATACACTTAGGCGTTCACAAAACTGGTGAGTGAGAATTAAAGCGAATACATGAAATGACTATCGGGCCGAACGGCAGCTTCACGTACTTTTCTGCCGTTTAATTACAAATATTCGAACGACTGCTAATGGCACAAATCGGAAGTTTGAAGCTTAACCTCTAAAGGTCTGCTCATTGTCTTTTGCTGCCTTTCAGGTCAAGCCCAAGCCCTTAGCTTAAAGTGTCAAATCAGAAATGATCTACTACAGTTAACGATGTTACCACCAAGCGATTTTGTCGTACTTTAATTATCACTCAATTTTCTACATGCAAAGAATTTGCAATTTGCCGTAAATTCATTAAATTTTTAAGAAAGGGCTACTACTAAACGGATTTTAAATGAAAGTCGGAATTTTATATGAGTGAGTTAGATGCTCATCAAACCATTTGTCTGGTAATAGGTACTCTCAGCGGGGTTTGCCTTACGTTGTTTTTCATTACCATGAACCCTGTTTTTGCGGTGATGAATATTCTAATGATTACCAAGGTCGTGTTTGGCATGAAACGATACTACGATTTAAAATCCTGTAAGGAAAATGGACGCGAGTTAGTGCTAAAGGCGCTATTTCGATTCTTTTAAGCAAAAGACTAACTTGAGTATTTGAAAAGCTTCTGCTTTTAGACTCGGGCCTCCGTCTAGTTTTATGAACCCATACTAAGAGAGCGTTTTGAAGAGGAACTTTTATATGCAGGAATTGTGGTTGTTATTACCGATAGTGATCTTGGTCGCTGGATCTTTATTCATAGTCAATAGAGCGAATTACAAGGAGTAGGTGTCTTCTTACAAACTAGATATCCTGCGAAAAAAGCACCCTCACTGGGTGCTCAATAATATTAGTCTCTTAATTTATGCGCTGCAAAAAAAGAAATTAAAATTAGTAGTACGGCTACTCCGATACAGCCAAACGATAACATTAATAATCTATCTGTTAGCGCTTGAAACTCAACATTGTCGAACTTTCCGAATATGATGAAAGCCGTATTAAAAGATGAATTTAATGCAGCAATCGCTACTAATGAATTGCTCAGCGTCATCCATTTTCGGCTAAAGCGTGAGCAATGGTTAAAAAGACTCTCATAGTTTATTTTCATATTTTTTCTCTTAGTTAATATCCTCCAAAATAACTAAGTACGGAGTAGGGGAATTTGGGGAGGCGTTATGAATTTAGAGTTTCTATGTGTTAACTAGCCTTGATTAATCATGCTATTTTGATATCGCCACCTAGTAACTAACTAGCACAGATTTTTTCTTTTCGTGGATTTTGCCAAGCGGATACGGAAAATTTGCGTGATAAGTCACTACTTATAAGTAGCTGAGTTAGATAACTCTTTATTAAAAATCGCTAGAGTTTCATGAGCTTCAGCGAACACACTATTGATTGCATCGTAAACCTCACAGTGCTTTCGCTTTTCTAACTCGACGCGCGATGAGGTACGCACGTTAAAGATAATTTGTTTATCAATATGATACTCGAAGGTTCTTGAAGCTAACGGGGGACATAAAAAAAGGAGCCAGTTGGCTCCCTGAGGTCAAGTCTACAACTAATCCAACAACCCTAAAACTCTTCCTCCGTCACGAAAGCCTTCTAACCTTATTTCCACTATTCTGTCATTACTGCTTTTTGCGAGCGCTTCCAGTTTGGCGAGTTCGTTGAAAAACGCATCTCTGGAAATAGACTGTGACTTGTCATCTCCTAACGGTCTTTTACTGTTAAACATTAATTCGTATATGACATCACATTGATTGTGCTGAAATTTGATTTGGCTCGTTAGTGTCGCTTGCTGACTTTCAGTGAAAGAAGAACGGGTGTTTGCGAATAGACGAGCGTGTGCTTTCTCAATTTGAGTGAGAAAACGCTGGCGATGACTATACATGTATACAAATTCATATAGCCCGTTGTCACTTTCAAATTCCTGTAGATATTTGCTAAGTATCTTTGCGCGAAGGTCGCCATTTGATTTATTCTTGGCATTAGATGTTTCCATCTCAATCGCGATACGACAGCCAGTATTTGCATCGACGACCAGAGCATCAACGAGTCGTGGATCATTTGCTCTGTTCTCCAATTGAATAGCTATATCGCGCTCAGACGCAAACCCCGTAATTTTCTTAGTCTTCACCAAGTCGAGAATAACAATCTGTACCGAGAGATCATGAAGCAAATTTCGTTCGTTCACTCTGCTAGCATCTGAGCGCAAGTGTAGTTCTCTGTTAAGTAAAAATTCAGCTTCCCGAATGCCTTGGTTGGTTAGAACTATGAAGTTTCTGTCCTGGTTAGCAAAAGTAGGATGCATAGCTACGATTTGTTTCTTTTTGAGTCGATTTACAAGTTTATTTACAGCTTCTCTTGATAGCTCCAGGTGGCGCTGAATTACGGTTTTACAGGTAACTCCAAATATTCCTGTTATCGCTATTGCGGCATTCTCTCGCTGTATGCCGATTGACGCTGGGTCACTTTTATTGGTGATGTATAGGTTGCGTATAGAAGACTCGATTGCACGGTCTATGTAGTTCATTTCATTCTCCTGTTTTTAAACCATAACTACATAGAATCAAGCTCGGGAGAATCTTCGAATGAGCGCACAATGCTTTGCATCATGCTAAAGCTTCGCTTTGCCAAGCATACTGCTTAGCTACAACATTTTTCATTCTCAAAAATGTTGTCTACTTCGTAGGAGTAAATCTTCTGTAAAGCAGAGCTGACGCGACTCGTCGCTGCTCTGCTACTTGTCACGTTGTGACTGCGACAGAAGTTTTACTCGGAGTCAGCTACCGCTGATTAAGGCCATTTTTACCCTAGTGTAGCGTCGGGAAAAAGTGTTACTCGGATACACCTCGCTACATTCGCACCGCAGGTGCTCAGGCAGGGATATGTTGCTACGCAACTTCACCCTGGTTTGCTGGGGCAAACTAAAATTGGCCTTAATCTGCGATGCTGACTCCGGCTACGAGAATCACTATGTTTCACATACCAATTCTCTGCGCAGTAGTTGTTGAGCGTTGCTCAAGTTTTTATTAAAACTCGTACCGAGTTTTCTATTTTTTACTTTCGTATTATCTTTTATACCTCTCTACTTCCTTTCTTCGGATAAAGTGCTCACAACAAACGGAAATTATAAAATCGACTGTTAATATTTTTGTTTAGCGCTAAATTTAAGAATTGAAAATAGAAACCAAACAGGGAAAAGAATGAATAGAACACTTAAAGCTCTTCATGTAATTGAGAAAAAGGATGACGAAAGTAGCAACTTAAAAGAGGTAAACAAAGCTACAAATACTTGGGAGTCTGGTTTCTGGAAAATTACAGAAGAGCGAGCAAAAGAACTTGTTGGTGGTGAGTTGTACATCCACAAGGGGCAAAAAAAACCAAGTCACAAAGGCGGTGTGATAAAAAGCTACAGAATGGTAGGAGATAGAGCGCTATTTACCTTCGTCGCTAATTCTAAATTTGAAGGAATCGAGACTCACAAAAATTGGGGTAACGAAAAACGTTTTTCGTACTCGGGTGAGGAAGTCGCGCAACCATTAAAAGATCTACCAATAATTTTTGTATTTGTTGGCTGGATGGAAAAATATCGAGGTAACAAGGGCGATAGGCTTATTAATGGTGGGCGAATAGCAGAAGAGCGACAGCATGGTGTCGAAGTGTGTAACTTTAAATCTCACAAAGGTAAGGTATATGGGAACTTTGGCAGTAGCAAAGGAATCAGTGTTAAAGGGTTTGAAAAGCTAGGAGGAAGCAAATCTCAGGAAAGTGTTACCGGAACCGTTGTATGGATCGCGAAAAATGAAGAGACAAAAAAAACGGTAGTTGTGGGGTGGTATAAAAACGCTGAAATTTATAGGATGCCCCAAAAATTAGATAACCCTTCCAAAGCTCATGTTAATAACTCCCTAACTAAGTATCACTTCGCAACTGAGCAAAACCAGGCAACCTTAATTAATAGTAAAAACAGAATTTTGGAAGTACCGAAAGGTAAAGGTGGAAAGGGACAAAACTTCATTTGGTATGCGGATTCTACTATAGGAGCACAGTTTAAGAGTAAAGTAATAGACTACATTTCCGAATTTGAGTCTAATGATGATACTTTTGAAAATAAGAAAGGCTTCGGGAAAGGAAAGTGTGATCCTGAAAAAAACAAAGTTGTAGAGCAAGCTGCGATAGACTTTGTGTCCGACTATTATGTGTCGAAAGGGTTTGAAATAACAAGCGTTGAAGCAGACAACGTGGGTTATGATCTTTTGGCGGTTTCCAAAGCGGAAAAGCTTTATATTGAAGTTAAAGGCCTCAGTGGAAAATCTAGGCGTGTAGGTATCTCCCCTAATGAATACGATTTCTTTAGTCAATGTAAGCCAAGCTATGTACTTGCGATAGTATCAGAAGCATTATCCAACAATCCCCGACTCACACTGTGCCAATACTCTAAAAAGAACGGTGATTGGTATGTGGTGGGTGATAAGAATGCTGTGTTAAAAGAGACGCCCAAAACTGCCGCCATTATTGAGATTAAGTAGCTCTTAATTATAAAGGGAGCGCCTCTCGGTGCTCTGGTGCTGATATCTCATAAAGAGTTTATTTTCACCTTATTCACGCTTTTGCGCTAGTTGCAGAAGGTGCAGGGGATACGACTGAAGCAGCTTCGTATAGGCACAGGCTGGATCTATCGTACTCTAGGTACGAAAAGCAAAACGACGTGGTTTCAGAAAAGGCATATTCAGAGCGAATTATGGAAACGCTTCGAAAGTATCACAATCGCGCTATAGAAACTGCGCAAGTGATAGAAGAGCTAATCCAGATGGCAAAAGATATGGAGGATGATCTTAAGCAAGCTGAAGAACTCGGTATGAATAATGACGAGATCGCTTTTTATCGAGCTCTAATTCAAAACGAAAGTGCGGTTAGAGAGCTTGGTGACAATAACTTACGTAGCCTTGCTAAAGATATTACCGAAAAGCTTCGAAAATCCACCACTGTAGATTGGCAAAAACGAGACAGTGTTCGAGCAAGGTTACGAAACTTAGTGCGCAGAGCATTACGCAGATGGAAATACCCACCAGATCGCTCTGACGAGGCAATAGAACTATGCCTTAAGCAGGCCGAAGTTTTGAGTGAAAGTTGGACTTCTTAGGTAGCGATGTTGCGGACTGTCAATGAGTTTTCATTAACATAAATCAATCTAACATTACTTTGTAAAAGCAACATAAAACACGTTGTAGATGGAGAAACGCAGTATGGTAAGGGATTACGACTCTCAGCCTAGTTTTGCTTATGAAAAACAAGAAACGCATGAATCGAGAACTGATAATAATGAAGCCAATATTTCACAAAACCAAAACGAGCAGCCACTTAAGAGCTTAGACGTAAGCGATTTAGAATCTAAATTCATTCTGAAAGCCAGAAAAAAAATAAGGTTGTTTGACCCCGAAGGTATCTATCAATTTAAAGGAAGCGCGATACCTTATTATCAATCTTTTCTTCACCTGATTTCGCTGCTGGTCTCGTTATATTTAATCGCCTATTACTTCGCGGTTATTGTATTTTCAGAGCTTGAGCATCTGGATGGAGTGGGTAACACATCTAATTTAACAGCGATAGACAAGCTATTCATGATAGCCCTCGCAGCGCTAACCGTCTTGAAGCTAAAGAAACTGATATCTGTGAAGGTTACTCACTATGACGTCAGATATAAATTGGCGCTGGCGGCTAACGGGTTCAATCGCATCGTTATAAATTTAGTAAAGTTCTCAATTTACTTTTTAGCACTCGCTTTATTCATAATAGGTTTAGATCACCCAAATGAAACAATATTAGGCGCTTTCGAAAGGCTAGAAAACGGTGTGATGGCAGATTCACTCGCGTTTTTCTCATGGATAGTGACAGCGCTTATTTTTGTGGAAGCGTTTAAGCGTTTTGGCAAGGAGTAAACTTATGAAGTATCTTATTATAATAGCCATTTCAGTTTTCTCTTCACAATCTTTTGCGAAAGAACGCTTACCTTCCCACTGTGCCCACTTAAGTGAAGTGTCAAAGGCTTCCTTTGTACTATTCAACAAGAAAGAATTTATGCAACTAGGAGAGTGCTTAGCAATAGCAGCGCTTAAAAACCAAAAGAAGCTTGACCTTGTGCGGTCTTGCAATGAAGTAGATGAAGATAGACGGAACTTTTTTGGGATACTTTCTCTGTCTAAGCTGGAGTCAATTCTGCTAGGGCAATGTATGGGAACAATCAACTATATCTATGAACACTATAATAAAGAAAGAGTAAGTGACTATAGGTATCGTTCAAGTAGCCGCATAGTTTACCGCTGCAACAAAGGTGTGAAAGCAGTAGAAATTCTTAGGAATATTAAAACGGAAGAAATAGGGCGGGAGGATATACGTAAGTTACTTTGTGACGAGGTGTATTACTGATGGAAAACGTAGAAGTTCAATCGTTCCTAGATTTAGCTCGCGTCTGCCTAAAAACAAAGGACTTACCAGATAGTATTCGAATTCCACTGAATACCATATTTGCTAAAAAAAGCGGTGCAAACCTATATAGACCGAAAATAATTTGCGAAAAAACAAAAGATATTCCACAAAACAAACATCCTATTCTTAAGGGTAGACGACACTCTGTCAGGAATATTCTATGTATCTGGTATCTATTAAATGGAGATACCAAAAAGACGAAGGAATTTCTGCAAAGCTATGCTAAGTCAGGGATGACTGAAAAATACGAACAGGAGTTGTTAGAGCTTGCTAATCAGCAGTATTTAGAATTTTTTTGCTTAGGCGTAGTTAGAGAAAATGTCCATGAAATTATCGAAACGCTTAATTCATCTGAGTTCGATTTGTTCAAAGATAAACTGCCATCCCCGTTTTTTTCTAATCAGAATGACCCTTCTGACATATCGCCAATTTTAACAGCGTATTCTCACGTTATTCCGTGGGAAGATTACATGGGACGATATGAGGAAGCTGAACGTTTCTTTTGTGACAAGCAGTATGAAAAGGCTAAAGAGGAACTGCGCAAACTTGAAGAAGACGCCGTCATTCGCCTACCTGTAGTTGAGGCATTGAATAAGAAAATAAAGGCTATCGAGGCAGAAGCGGAGGAAGCCTGGGATTATTTTCAAAAAATGTTGAATTAATGCTTGTTTGTGCGGAGCACAAATAAAAACTGGCTATCGTCGAAACAAAGGAGATAGCCATGACAACACTACGCAAACTTTTCAACCAATACGAATCAGCTGAGTGCCGTAAGTACATCTCTAAAGCTGTGCAGATAGAGAAAGGCCTTAAGTCCGGTAAAAGCTATGCCGAACTTGGCGGACGTCAATTGAGCTTAGCGAAGGGCTTGATACGATTTAAACTAGGCAACTACCGCCTTATATTCAAAAAAGCTCGTGAAGAGTTCATTCCTGACAGCCTAATTCAACGAAAGCACTTAGAACGTTTCCTTAAGCGAAGGTGATACGTGTTTGTATCGCACTTTCAACTTTTAAAAAGGAAACAAAGATATGTCTCAAAAGAAAAAAATTAAGCCAACGGACAATTCTGCAAACCAGAAAAACCCTAACAAAGGAACACCTGGAACTAACAAGCAGTATGACCACAAACACGGTAATCGAAGTAAGCAAATTCAACAGTAAGGTAAATAGTATGAATACTGTAATGGCACAAAATGTAAATAAGGCGTTCGAACAAAACATAGGGGCTGATGTCGAAAAGTACAGTGAGCAGCACGTGGCAATAAATTCGCTGAACTTGGATAAGTTGAAGTGGAAGCTATCAAAGTCATCTGAGGCTACATGGACTGAAGAGTTGATAGACTTCGCAGAGGAAGAATACAAAAAATTTCTTTTCTTGAAGCTGATTTATCCTAAAGTTGCCTTAGTGCCTAATAAGCTTGTAGACAAGTTTTGGCATGAGCATATCCTTGATACGGTGGCGTACCAAAAGGTTTGCGAAGCAATATTTGGCTACTTCATTCACCATTACCCGTACTTTGGTATCTACGGTGATGATGACCAACGCTCATTGCAAACTGCCTTTGAAGAAACTGTTGCGTTGTATGAAAAGCATTTTGGAAAATATCCAACAGATGTGCTTTATGGTGAAAATAGCAACACTGCTGCGCGTTGTGAAGGCCACGCATGCCATGCGCCTACGACATGTGCGTGCCGTGTTCCTGGTGCATGTAAATAGTAGTATTTATCAGTAATTATAGAGCACCTTAGGGTGCTCTAATCATCATCCTTAATTGGAAGCATCTTTTTTCGCCAAATTGTACCAATTAGCGCTGTGTCGCAAAGCAACAAAATGATAGCCAGCCTTTCAGTTCCATGAATGATGACGAACGTTAAATGAAGTATCCTCCTGCAACCTTCTCATTTCGGCCCACCCATATAAAAGCTGTGACCATAACGCGGTAGCTATTCTTTACTGGCGTTTTTATCTGCTATGTTGGCTTTGGACTATTCCGGATAGTTGGCGAAATTTATCCAAGTTGGAGCTGTGAGCGCAAATTTCAACAGCAAAGCTCTTTACTTTTTGAGTGAGCTAAATATTAAGTGAAAGCAATTACATTGTTGCTGACCATGCAGTCAATGAAATTGAAAATGCCATATTTTTCATTATATTTCAAGCAAATAAGATTATTTTCATAGGCCTCATAAGCTACTATTTAGCAAACTTCGCTTGATTATAGTTTTCAAAGTGTTGAGATTTTTTTCAAAATTTTTTTAATCTTTTATTACTATAAAGTTCAACACTTTATTTTAACTTTGTTTATGAAAAGTAACTTTTCGTCCACAAAAGCACATAATCTTGCATCGAGAAATTTAACTTTTTTTGTAACATGACCTCAGTTTAACGAGCCAGGTAATGTTCTACATGAGAAAAATTCGAGTTGCTAAGTACATCAATGAATACTTGTCCGACGACCCAGTTTCGTCCCAGACCGTGATCAATTGGATTAAAAGCGGTGTGCTGAAAGGGGCCAAAAGGGGCGGTATCTGGCTAGTTCACGTTGATGATACGAATGAGTCAATGACATACCAATCTCCTAAGGATAAGTGTTTCAATATTCTCATGGGGGCTAACTAATGGATTCGGTGATAGTGGGACGTAAACGAAAAATAGAAAATACAGATTTGCCTCTGGGACTTTATTCACGCCCATTGCGGGGCAAGACCCGTTACTTTTACCGCAATGCAAAAGGAAAGGACATTTACTTTCCTATTGAACATAAACTTGTCGATATTAAGGCGTCTGTTGTCGAGTTTAATGAAAAAAAACGAAACAGTGCAGAATCTTTGAAGCATCGTGCAGATAAGTACAATGTCCTGGTATATAAGATTTGGTCCAAGATCAAAGAAAATCTTGAAGAAGAGAATGAGGGGAAGTCTCAAAATACACTGAAAACGTTTGAGGCGGACTGCAAACGATTTATCGCTTTTTTCGCAGACTATCACACCAAAGATATTACATTAGAAGACGTGAACGAGTATCTTAATGAGTATCACGCAGATGCGTCAGTTAACGTTAGGAATAGAAAAATTCATTTTTTAAGAACTGTGTTTGCTGAGTTTACGGACTTGAGCTACATGGAACGAAACTACGCGAATGACAAAAAAATTAAGAAAAAGTCTAAAAAAGCTAAATTGAAAGCGCCAGTTCGTATCTCAAAGTATGCGGTCATGATGATGGCAGATGAAGCTGAACCTTTTCTTAAAACAGCAATAATGCTCTCACTTCAAACGTGTCATGCGGTAAATGAGATTGTGAATCTGAAATATTCAGACTGTCACTATTTTTCTAGTCCTAAGGTGTATTGCACTGAAACAGAAACCTATTTAGAGCCTAGCGAAGATACTCCACAAGAACTTTTTGTGCATGGAATGATGTGGATTTCCAGAGAGAAGAACCAACATACAGTAGCTTCGAGAGTTGAGATTCCGATCACCGACGAAATGATGGGTACGATCAAGGCTTCGGTGCAAGATTTAGGTGAGGCTTTTGTTAAGGGGCTGGAGCCAAGCTGCCCCTACATTGTTCACCGTCAAAAACGTTACCACAAAGTTAGTTACTCAAATGATTTTGACCACCCATGGCAACTAAAGTCTAGCTATTTGAGCAAAGAGTTTTCGAAATTACGGGATTCGTTACAACTGTATTTGGACATCAAAGATAGAAGAGAGCGTCCAGGGTTTCATGGCATTCGTTCTCTTGCAATTTATCTCCATGATAAGCAGGCTAAGGACGAAGAAATTACGATGAATCGTGCAGCACATTCGGATTTAGGGATGACTCAGCACTACAAGGAAGGCCATGAAAAATTTAAACGAGTACCTCCATCCACCGTTACTCTTTAATACTAATAGCCGCCGCATATGGCGGCTTTTTTGTGTCAAAAATACAGTAAACTAGCGTCACAAAATACAGTAGTTTCAATTCTTTAACTTGTTGTTTTTACGTTATTTGTTGTTTTTTGGGGTTTTACAAATTTTGAGTTGCTGTTTGGGCTTGCTTTAGCAATTAAGTTGTTGATTTAGTGTTTGTTTTTATGGGTCATTTAAAGTCCGATACCACAAATGGGGTGTCAGGGGTCGGAGGTTCAAATCCTCTCACACCGACCAAT
>CEUY01183761.1_pt1 | contig 11456 bp, 7 predicted proteins | sample 361481 | NCBI WGS metagenome assembly CEUY01 (sample SAMEA2622737, study PRJEB7988) | marine metagenome | isolation source: saline water (ENVO:00002010), including
AAAAATGAAAGTAACAGGGGTAAAAACATACGTAATAGAAAATGAGTCTGCACCACGTTCAGGCGGAGGTGAAGAAACTGGTAATTGGTATATAGGAGGGAAGTATTTTCTTATTCTAGAATTATCAACTGATGAAGGAATTATAGGTCTAGGCGAAAAACTTACAGGAAGTTCTTTTACAGGAAATATGACTTGGAAAGATTTTAAGTCCCAAATTCAATTAGTTCATGAAACTGTAGAAGCATTCGTAGTTGGTAAAAATCCCTTTGATATAGAAAAAATTTACTATGATATGTATGCTGGAAGACATGATTATAGACTGCCTAGCTTACATTATGGAATGGTTTTGTCAGGAATCGAAATGGCGCTATGGGATATAGTTGGAAAAGCAACTAATCAACCTATATATAATTTACTCGGCGGGAAATGCTGGGATAAATTGAGAGCTTATGCGTATATGCCACCTATCCCAGAAGGAAAACCTGAAAATGCTGGTTCTGTTGCAGAACAATTGTTAAGAGAAGGAAATACTGCTTGTAAGTTTGATCCTTTTCACCCTATAACAGGTGTTCCTAGAGATATTAGTTTAAAAGAAATAACTTATACGGAAAACATATTTAAGAACATACGGTCTGCTGTAGGCAATGAATTAGAAGTTGCTTTAGGTACCCATGGTCAATTGACAACTTATAGTGCTATCAGGGTGGCTAAAGCTATAGAGCCTTATCAACCTTTTTGGTTTGAAGAGCCTGTATCTCCCGAAAATATTGATGAAATGGCAAGAGTAGCTTCACATACTAGCATTCCTATTGCAACAGGAGAAAGACTAGCTACTGTTTTTCAATTCTCCGAATTATTAAAAAAACAAGCAGCTCAAATAATTCAGATTGATATTGGTCAAGCTGGTGGTATATTGGTGGGTAAAAAAGTAGCGGCAATGGCAGAGGCAAATTATGCAGTTATAGCTCCACACATGTATTGTGGACCGGTTGCAGCAGCAGCAGCTTTACAGGTAGCTACTTGTGCTCCTAATTTTATGATAGCTGAAGCTAACCAAGGTCCTCTTCATAAAAAAATATTTAAGGATCCAATTGTATTTGAAAATGGTTTTATAGAAATACCAGAAGGACCAGGTTTAGGAGTTGAATTTGATCCTAAAGTACTTGAGAAGCATATAGTTAGCTAATTATAAATCTATAGTTGCAAAACATGGTTTTCCCATTAGAGTATTACTGTGTAATTTTCCTCCAAAGTTGGCGTCAGAAATCCACATTTTATTTCCTTTTATAGACATTCCGTGAGGATAAGGGTCATCTTCATCAAATTGAATCGTGTCTAAAATGGAACCATTATTAATATCATACTTTATTATTTTTTTAGTTGATGTATGGGCGCACCATATACCATCATCTTGCCTAGCAAGTCCATGTAATCTTTCTTCATCAACAACGAATTTTGATACAATTTCATAAGTCTCAGCTTCAATTTTATAAATTGCTTTTGGATTAAATGCTGTTACCCATATAAATCCATCATCCCATTCAATTCCGTGAATTCCTCCACCATCAGGAGTTGGGATTTTATCTATATAATCTCCTGTTTCTAAATCCAATTTATATATTAATCCTTCGTGAGTATCAGTAGGCTTAAAACTTCTTGCCTGTGTTTCACCATTGGAAGCTGTCCATATGAATCCTCCTCCTACGGTAATTCCTGAACCATTTTCAGTAATAGTTTCATATTTATGTTTTATATTCCCTTTTTCATCTAATACGTAAACATCATCTAATTCTTGATCCATTACGTATAATCCTTTTGAAGTCCATTGCAATCCATTAGGATGTTTACAGGGGGATTTAAATACTTCAGTAGTAATCATTTTAACCTCGTTTATTTTTATAGCTGTGATGAAATTAAAAAAATGTCATCATATACAAATAAAATTTATTTATATATTATTACAAATACATATTATGTTTTCCATATTTAATCGAAAAAAGAAAGTAATGATTTTTATAGATGGTTCAAATCTATATCATGTTCTGTTAAGAAATTGTGGCAGAAGTGATCTAATGTTTTCATCGTTTGGTGAAAAGCTAACAGGCAGAAAACGATCATTAGTTAAGATATTTTATTACAACGTAAGACAGGAATTAGAAGGTAAAATTAAGATTCCTGATGAACAAAAGAAATTTTTGGCTAGCTTAAATAAAGTAGAAAAAATAGAAATAAAGTTAGGTATTTGGAAAGAACAAAATGGCTCTATTGTAGAAAAAGGAGTAGATGTATTATTAGCTACTGACTTAGTTTTAAACGCTGTAAAAAATAATTATGATCATGCAATTATTGTTAGTGGAGATGGAGATTTTTTCCCTGCTATTGATGCAGTTAAGAAAGAAGGAAAAAGAGTTGAAGTGGCAGCTTTTGAATCAAATATTTCTAAGGAAGCTAGTGAGTCAGCAGATAGAGTCTTAAAGTTAAAAAAATCTTTTTTTAATAATTTATGGATGCCAAAAAGAAATTCACGAAAATATTCAGATAAAAATAGAAATTCTTCTGAAAAGAAAAACTCAAAAACTAGAGGTTCTAATAAAAGAAGAAAATTACTTGTGTAGTATATTAGAACCAAATGAATCTATTCAAAATACCTAGGCAGATAACATATACGATTATCCCGTTGAGTTTGATTATTATGGGAGATAGTATTCTATATGTAATATTACCTACAAACTATGAATTTTTTGAAATTAATTCATATTTAAGTTTGCCTTATGAATTTTGGATAGGTTTTATTCTTTCTATTAATAGGTTTATTCGTTTTTTTTCAAATATTTTTTCTGTAAAAATATTTAAGTTTTTTGGATTTAGAAACACTATATATATAGCATGTTTTTTAGGTGCAGGTTCAACATTATTTTATGCATTATTTAAAGGTGTACTTCTATTAATACTTGCTAGAATAATTTGGGGATTTTCATATTCTTTGTTTAGGCTTGGCTATCAATTAAAAGTATTTAGTTTTTCTGTAAATAATTATGGAAAATATCTAGGTTACTGTTTAGGAATACAAAGAACGGGTAGCTTTTTGGTAGTAACTTTGGGTGTATTGATTTCAATAAAATTTGGAATTTATTTAACTTTAATTCTTTTATCATTATTGATAATTCCTGCATTAATAATTTCTTATTTTATTAAAAATCTAGAAATGTCAAAATATACTCCCGGTAAAATAAATTGGAACTTAATTTATAATGACCAAAAAAATAATATTAGAAATAAAATAATAACTATTTCTTTTTTTAAATTTACTTCTTCTTTTACATCAAACGGCTTAGCAATAGCTACAATCACTCCTTTTTTATTATCAATAAATAAAGATCTATATAATGTTGAAACTATAATAGCAATTGCAGGATTCGTTGTTGGATTTAGATGGATAGCTGATATATTCTTTGGGATTATTTTTGGAACGATTTCAGATAAATTTGGTAGAAAAATAAATATTTTATTTAGCTCGTCGCTCATGATAATTTGCATTTTGTTTTCTATAAGTGGAATAAGTTTTTATTTAAGTATAATTTCTTTAGTTCTAATGTTTTTCTTTAGCGTTTCTTTAGAAACTTCATTAGATGCTTTATTGGGAGAAATATCACCAGAGAATCAAAAATCTTCCATAATTTCTAGGTACTCTACGTGGCAGGACTTAGGTGCAGCATTGGGGCCTATGATTGGTTTTATTATTGCTAGTGGTCTTGGGATTTCTTTTGGATACTATTTGTCTATTTTTATGTTCTTTTTATGCATAATCCCTTTTCTAAGGTTATTTACCAATCAAGAAAAACAAAATTATCCTTAGAATTTAATATAATCTCTTGAGAAGAACCATTTGGCTTCATCTGATAAATATCAGAATTATTATATGCATTAGAGGTAAATAAAATACTTTTATATCTTTCTGACCAAACTATATTGCTTTCGTCTACTTTATTATTAGTGAGTCTTTCTATCTTTTTTGATTTTATATCCATCATGTATATTTCTTTGTCATTTGGAAGGTTATTTATATATAAAATCTTATTTCCGCCAAATGCCCATGTGTATTCACTGATATTTACTTTTTGATTTTCATGAATATTCTCGCCAAAATAATCGTTTTTATCAATTTCTTTTCCAGTTTTCTTAACAACCTGATCAATGTCTTTATAAATCCAAATTGATTGAAGATCCTTATCGACCCGGCTAAAAACTAAGTATTCTCCATTTGGACTCCATTTTGGATTATTTCCTTTAGTAATAAAAATTTCATTAACACCCTTTGGATTTGATAAATAAATTGAATCTTCTGTATTGAAAACTATCCATTTACTATCTGGTGACCATGATCCTAATTTTGCTTCTTTATCAGGTCTAGTTATTGGAAGAAAACTTTTTAAACTTAAAGAATATAAAAATATATTAGCTTCATTATCAATGGGTTTAAATTCAATTGCAATTTCTTTTGAATTTGGCGCCCATTCAAATCTATTAATATCTCTATTTTTATGATTTGCTATCTCTAGTTCTGTTCCTTGATCATTTGATATCCATAATGTTTTTTGGTTATTTCGTTCTTTTATAAAAGCGAAGTTCTCTTTGTTAGGTGACCATTGTGGATTTATAGATTTTGATTCTAAATCAGTTATAAACTTGAATGATGGATTTGAAGTTGTGTTAATAAGTACAATTCTTGAGTAATCTCCAATTTTTTGTTCTGCCAAAATAGCTTGATTTGAGTTAAAAGAACACCCTGAAAACAGAAAAACTGTAAGGCATAATATTTTTATTATTATTGTTTTATTCACTATAAATTTATTTAGTGGTTTTTTTTTATTAGTTTAATGATTATAATCAAAATCAAATTTCTAGGCATTTATAGAATTTTACAGAAATATATCTTAGGAGGTATTAATGAAGTTTTCTTTTTTTTCAATGCCCTTACATTTGCCTAATGAAAACCCTGCACTAGCTTTTAAAAGAGATTTGGAATTAATAAAAAAAGCTGAAGATCTTGGATTTGATGGTTTTTTTGTAGGAGAGCATCATACTGCTGCCTGGGAAAATATTCCTTCTCCCGAGTTGTTTTTATCAAAAGCATCTGCTTATACAAAAAATATTCAGTTAGGTTCTTCTTTAGTCAGCTTGCCCTTTCACCACCCTTTTAATGTGGCAGAAAGATTTGCATTTCTTGATCATTTGACTGAAGGAAGAGCTGTTTTAGGAGTTGGTCCTTGTAGTTTGCCCCCTGATGTCAAACTATACAATGTCCCTGCTCAAGAATTAAACCCTATGATGAGAGAATCTTTAGAAATTATTGATTTACTCTTAACTTCAGATGATCCAATTAGTTATTCAGGAAAATACTGGGATATAAAAGATATGTTTATACAATTAAAATCATTTCAACAACCTAGAATCCCTTACGCAACAGCTTCAGTAGGATCTGAAAGATCATTAGAATTTGCTTCAATGTATAATATGCATCTTTGGTCATTGGCTTTAGAAAATACACCTCCTAATGGAATTCATTGGTCTAAACAATGGCAAAAAACAGAAGAAATTTCAAAAAAACTAGGAACGAACCCCTCAAAAGATGATTGGAGAGTCGTGACTTATGTACATCTAGCCGAAACAAGTAAGCAAGCTTGGGACGAAGTAGAGAAAGCGATTGAAAGAGATATCCACGAATATTTTTATGTTATTGGTGGCCATGAAGGATGGTTATTAGATAAAGAACAAGATCCTTACTCATTAACTGCTAAAGAAATTGTCGAATCAAGAAACTGGATTATAGGTACACCTGATGAGGCTATAAAGAAAATTAATCAAATGAATGAGAAAGCAGAAGGATTAGGAGGTTTGATGTTTACTACACATGAATGGACTAATCAAAATTCTATAAATAATTCATTAGAACTTTTTGCAAGATACGTTATGCCGGAATTTAAGGGACATACAAAATCTATCAAAAAAGCATGGGATCTGACAAAGGAAGACAGAAAAAATAACAAGATTCCTTCTTTATCTTCTAAAGATAAACCTCCAGATATAGATGATCATAAATCTAATCTATTTATAAACAGATAATATAGGAGCCTTATGAAAAATACAGATTTAATAACACTTATTGATGAAATAGATCAGAATTCTGATGAACTTGTTAATTTACATCAAAGTTTAGTAAAAATTGAGTCAGTAAATACAGGGTATATGCCTACTGGAAACGAGACCAAAGTAACTGAATTTTGCGCCAATTGGTTAGGTAAATATGGAATAGAATCTAGCCAACTATCTAGAGTTAAAGAGAGGGGAAATATTATTGCCAAATATCCATTATCTGGTGATAGGAAAAAACTTTTGTTGATGTCTCATACAGATGTAGTCCCTGTTGAAAATTATGACAAATGGGAATTTGAACCTTTTAGTGCTGAATTAAAGAATGGAAAAATTTTAGGAAGAGGATCTTCAGATTGTAAGGGTTTATTAGCTTCTCAAATGATGGCAATGGCTATATTGGCTAAAAATGAGATTGAATTTCAAGATAATTTTACATTAATCTCAGGTGCAGATGAGGAACATGGTGGAAGATATGGATTTGGCTGGTTGCTTGAAAATCACCCTGATGAGTTAAGATTTGAGTATGCAATTAATGAAGGAGGAGGGTCTCCTGTTACTATTGGGAATAATTTATATTATCTTTTAGGAACAGGAGAAAAAGGTAGGCTTGAAATTAATATAAAAATTAAAGGAGAAAGTGCTCATGCATCAGTTCCATGGTTAGGGGAAAATGCTATGGGATCAACATCAAAAGCGATAGACAAAATATTAAATTATATTCCAGATTTAGATTGTTCAACTGATATATTTAACTACTTAGGTTTGTTTGGAATAGAAACTAAACCTTCAATAAAAAATTTGGATTTAATAATTAACGAAGCTTATGAAAAAAACTCTAATCTTGGAACTCTTTTAAAAGCTTTATCTAGAATGACTATTACTCCTACAATTATTAAAGGCGGTATAAAATCTAATTCGGTTCCAGAATTTATTGAGTTAGTGCTTGATGTAAGAACATTGCCAAATCAAAATGACAAAGAAGTTGAAATTCAATTGAATAAAATATTCGAAGGGATTCCAAATCTTACTTATGATATTGATTATATGGCAAAGCCAAATTCCTCACCTTTTAATACAGAGCTGCTCAATGCTATAAAAAAATCACAAGCATTGAGTGTAGGTAGAGACGATATTCAATGGATTCCTTCTGTTTCAACTGGTTTTACGGATTCTAGATTTACAAGAGAATTGAATGTGATTACCTATGGATTTAGAGGAACTCATCCAGATGATAATCCTGATTCAGAGAATGTTCATGGAACTAATGAGAACTATGGTATTAAATCATTAATTAGCTCATCAAAAACAATGCTTGGAACTATATGGGAGATGTGTAAGCCTGTTACCCAGTAACTGCTCCTTCTGAGGCAGGTTGAACAAGTTTTATATATTTTCCTAAAGTCCCTTTCTCATATAGTGGCTTTCTTGGCTTCCAACTTTTTAATCTTTCAGTTATTTTTTCAGAAGGGATCATTAAATTTAGTTCAAATTTATCTAAGTTTATTTCTATTGTATCTCCATCTTCTACAGCTGCAATTGGACCTCCTACAGCAGCTTCTGGGCCTAAATGTCCAATTATTGCTCCTGTAGAACCTCCAGAAAATCTACCGTCAGTAATTAAGTAAACACTTTCACTTAGACCTTGTCCAACTAAAGCTCCAGTTATAGATAACATTTCTCTCATTCCAGGTCCTCCTTTTGGACCTTCATACCTGATTATTACTACATCTCCTGCTTTAATTTCTCTTTTTCTCAAAGCTTCCATTGCTTGTTCTTCTTGATCAAAAACTTTAGCAGGACCTGTAAATTTTTTACCAAAATCGTGACCTGCAACTTTTAAAACACAGCCATCAGGTGCTAAGTTTCCAAATAAAGTTACTAATCCACCTGTTTTAGAAATAGGATTATCAATAAGTCTAACGATTTTATTTTCATTAGGATTTATATCTATATCTTTTAAATTTTCTTCTATTGTTTTACCCGTTACGGTCATTTGATCTCCATGAAGTAATCCACCTACTAAAAGTCTTTTCATTACAAGTTGAACACCTCCAACTTTATCTAGATCAAACATAACATATTTTCCTCCTGGCTTCATATCTGCAAGTAGTGGAGTCCTCATCGATATATCATGTATTTCTTTCAATGTAAGTTTTATACCCATTTCATTAGCAATTGCTGGAAGATGCAAAGCTGTGTTAGTAGATCCTCCCATGGCAACAACAAGAGTGACAGCATTTTCAAAAGCCTTTTTTGTTAATATGTCAGAAGGCCTAATGTTTTCTCTAACAAGATTCATTACAGCAGCTCCTGCTACTTTTGAAGAGTCTTTTTTTCTCTGGTCTACGGCAGCTTCTGACGCTGATCCAGGGATACTCAATCCTAGAGCTTCTCCAATACTAGACATTGTATTTGCTGTGAACATACCACCACAAGATCCTGGCCCAGGACATGCATGAGTTTCAATTGCTTTTAATTGTTCATCATCTATTTCTCCTGCTTGTCTTTTTCCTACTGCTTCAAAAGCACTTATAATAGTAAGATCTTCACCATTAAGATGCCCTGGCAAAATTGATCCACCATATACAAACACGCTAGGTATATTTAATCGAGCCATAGCCATCATGGCTCCAGGTAATGATTTGTCACATCCAGCTATTGCTACCAGTCCGTCATATCTTTCTGCAAAACATACAGTCTCTATAGAATCAGCAATAATTTCTCTAGATACTAATGATCCCTTCATACCTTCTGTACCCATTGAAATTGCATCTGATACAGTTATAGTCCCAAATTCAAATGGTGTTCCTTTTGAAGATCTGATTCCTGCTTTTACTTCATCAGCAAGAGGTTTTATTCCTGAATTACATGGGGTAACTTCATTATGAGTAGAAGCTACTCCAATAAAAGGAGCATTTATATCGTCATCATTCAACCCCATTGCTCTCATCATTGATCTATGAGGGGCTCTTGCAACTCCTTCTGTAGTTTCCCAACTTCTCCATTTTCCTTTTTGTCTTTCTTCTTTTTTTCTCTTCATTTAATCCTCAACAATTTGTACAGATTTAATTAATCTTTTTATAACTATTTAGTATATAACGGTATAGTATTTATAAGAGTATACTATTTCAAGAAATTATAAAATTATGAGGTTTTTTATGACAGAAAAATTAGAAAATTTTAGATTACCAAAATATGCATCTCCAACAAAATATAATATTGAACTATCACCAGATTTACAAGAAAAGAAATTTTTAGGCAATGTTGATTTGTCTATAAATATTTTGGAAAAAACAAATGAAATTTCATTAAATGTTGCTGAGTTGCAAATTAGTTCTATAAATATAAATTCAGATCAAAATAAAAATTTGAAGGTTATAAATTGGGATATAGATGACAAATATGAAATCATGAAAATAAATTTTTCAGATATTTTAGACCCAGGAGAAATCAATTTATCTATTTCATACACAGGAATATTAAATGACAAATTAAGAGGTTTTTATCACTCTACATTTGATGATTCTGATGGAATAACACAATCAATTGCAACTACTCAATTTGAGTCTACGGATGCTCGGAGGGCCTTTCCATGTTTTGATGAGCCTGAGTATAAATCTGTTTTTTCAGTTTCATTGATTGTAAATAAAGATCTATTTTGTGTTTCAAATGCATCGATTAAGAATGTTGATGAAAATTATACAAATGAATTAAAAAAGATTGATTTTGAAAATACTATTCCAATGTCCACTTACTTAGTTGCTTTTATTGTCGGTCCTTTTGAAGCTTCTAAGGCTATTAATGTTGCAGGAACAGATTTGAGAATTATATATCCAAAAGGAAAAGGTCACCTTTGTGATTTTGCCCTTGAATTGGGAAAATATTCTTTAGATTATTTTTCTGATTACTATAAAATTCCATATCCTGGAGATAAGTTAGACATGATAGCTATACCAGATTTTGCTTTTGGAGCAATGGAAAATCTTGGATGTATTACTTATAGAGAAGCTTTATTGTTAGTAGATGATAAAGAAGCAACTTCCAACGAATTAATTAGAATTGCTGATGTTATCGCTCATGAAATTGCTCATATGTGGTTTGGAGATCTTGTTACTATGAAATGGTGGAATGGAATTTGGCTTAATGAGGCATTTGCTACTTTTATGGCAACAAAGGCAGTTGCAGATTATAAAGAGGAATGGAATAGATGGGCTCAATTTTCTCTAGAAAAATCTATGGCAATGGATATAGATTCTTTGAACACTACAAGGCCTATAGAATACCCGGTTATTTCTCCTTCTGATGCTGATGGAATGTTTGATTTGATTACCTATGAAAAAGGAGGTTCTATACTTAGAATGCTTGAACAATTTTTAGGTGAAGAAATTTTTAGAGATGGTGTATCTTTATACCTTAGTAAACATTCGTACGGTAACACAGAAACAGATGATTTATGGGATTCATTAGAAAAAGTGTCTAATCAACCAGTAAAAGAAGTAATGGACTCTTGGATTTTTCAAGCAGGTCATCCGATGATTACATATTCTTATAAAGATGGAAATCTAGTTGTTTCTCAAAAAACTTTTAGATACTTGAAAACTTCTGATAAGACCAAATGGGGAGTTCCTTTGTTTATAAAATATTCTTCTGGTAGTCAAAATAAAGAAATGAAATTTCTATTAACTACTCTAGATCAAGACATTGATTTAGGAAAAAATGTAGACAATGTTTTTCTTAATTCTAATGCTTTTGGTTTTTACAGAACTGATACTAAAGATTTAGACCTTTTATTTAATATTAATGAGTTGTCGTCTGAAGAAAAATATTCAATTTTGGATGATTATTGGGCATTATTATTAAATGGTTCTAAAAAAGTTGATGACTTCTTAGGTTTTTCAGAACAATTTTCTGATGAATATGACCCTGATATTTTAACATTACTTTACTCATGTTTTAGTAACTTAAACAGAAATTTATCTGATAAAACGTATTTGCAAACTGTTGTAGAAAAAGTTTTTAGTAAAACATTAAAAATCCTGGATAATAAAGTCCAAAGATCTATTAGAGAAGCTCAAGCGCTTTCTGTCTGTTTTAGGGCAATGGCTACAATCAGCAATGACTCTGATATTATTAGCAAATCTAAAAATATTCTAAAAGATTACTTAAGTGGTAAATCAGAATATGAACCGGATATTATATCCACTGTAATATCTATTAATGCTTATAATGGTGATTCAAGTTTGTTTCAAGATTATGTGAATTACATGAATAATGCAAAAACACCGCAAGATGAAGTAAGATTC
>CEUY01037362.1_pt1 | contig 11426 bp, 10 predicted proteins | sample 361481 | NCBI WGS metagenome assembly CEUY01 (sample SAMEA2622737, study PRJEB7988) | marine metagenome | isolation source: saline water (ENVO:00002010), including
ACCGACTTTAAACTGATCTTCTTCAAATTTTGGTAACTGCCCTGTTCCTATAAGTGAATCAGAATTTACTATTAAAGGAACATACATTTCCTCATAACCATTATTTTTTGCCTCATCTAGCATAAATTGGATGAGAGCTCTTTGTAATTCTGCTAATTTGCCTTTTAGAACAACAAACCTAGAACCGCTTAATTTATTAGCTAAATCAAAATCTAATAAACCAAGTTTTTCGCCTATTTCAACGTGATCTAAGCCTTTATTAGATTGTGTAAATATTTTTGTGTTAATTTCCTTATTCATAGATTCATCTTGGCCAATAGGAACATCGCTATCAGGCAAGTTAGGTATTTGAAGCATAATGGAATCAAGATCAGATTTAAGCAGATTAAATTCATCTTGAAGAGCATCAATTTTTTTATTTAAGCTTTCTGATTCATCTTTTAATTTTTTTATATCTTCACCTTTGCTAGTTAAAGCTCCTATTTCTTTAGACAAGTTATTTTTTTGGCTTTTTAGTTCATCCAATTCAGTCTGAATAGAATTTTTTTGTGAATTTCTTTTTAATAGATCTGCAAGATCAACATCACAACCTTTTGCAGAAAGTCCTTTTTTGTAGAGCTCTAAATTTTCTTTTAAGTCTATTAAATCAATCATTAGCTATTATTTCGTACCCATCTGGAGGCATATAGATAATATTAGTTGATTCATGAACAAAATTCTCAAATTTAACTAAAAATTTATTATTTTGAAAATTCAATATATGCATCTCATGCAGAAGACTATCTTCAAAAATTATAATGGCATCACTTATACGTTCATCATTAATATTTAATTTATAGCATTTAAAAACACATGAGAGTTCTTCATGCTCATAAGAATCAAATAATAATTTTCTTATAAGAAAAGAATCATCATCGTCATATACCATCACTTGTTTAAAATCATCATCTTGAATAAATAATTTGCCCTCTAATCCAGCTAAGATTTGTTTGCTAGGATGATTGATCGAATAAACAAAATCCCCCTTTATATAAGACATAGAGCCTTTTGAAACAATTGAGTCAGAGTCAAAGATAATGATATCTGAAGAAAATTCTTGATTCTTAATTAAAAGTTCAGAAAGATCAGAAGAAGATATAAAAGAAGAGATAAATAATAGAATGACTCTCATTAAAGAACTTCTCTTGAACCATTAGAATTCATTGGAGAAACTATTCCATTTTCTTCCATTGCTTCTATTAGTCTTGCGGCACGATTGTAGCCAATTCTAAATTTTCTTTGTACTGAAGAAATAGAAGCCCTTCTTGTTTCAATGACAAACTCAACAGCTTCATTGTATAAGTCATCATCAATCTCAGAGTCATCAGATAGTTCTTGCACTTCTATAGATTTAATGACTTCTTCTATATAGCTTGGTTTCCCAGTTTCTCTAAGGTATTTAGCAATTTTCTGCACTTCATCATCGCTCACAAAAGCACCATGTATTCTTTTAGGTATGGATGTGCCAGGTTCAACAAAAAGCATGTCACCATTACCAAGCAGTTGTTCTGCTCCTCCTTGATCTAAGATAGTTCTTGAATCAATTTTTGATGAAACAAGAAAGGATATTCTTGAAGGTATATTTGCTTTAATAAGTCCAGTTATTACATCTACAGAAGGTCTTTGAGTAGAAACAACTAGATGCATTCCTGAAGCTCTAGCTTTCTGTGCAAGACGTGATATTAATTGCTCAACTTTTTTACCAGCAACCATCATTAAATCAGCTAATTCATCAATTACTATAACGATGTAAGGTAAAGGCTCAATTTCACCATCATTTATTTCTAATAACTTCTCTTTTATGTCTTGAGAAATTGAATTTAATTTAAGTGCTTTTTGGTTATAACTTTCAAGACTTCTTACACCTAAAGCAGACATTAATTTATATCTTTTATCCATTTCTTTAACACACCAATTCAGTCCATTTGCTGCTTTTTGCATATCTGTAACAACAGGTGTTATTAGATGAGGTATATCGTCATAAACTGAGAGCTCAAGCATTTTTGGGTCTATCAACAGAAGTCTTAAATCTTTAGGCGAATTATTCCTTAATAAATTTAAGAGAATTGAATTAACTCCAACAGATTTACCTGAACCTGTTGTTCCAGCGATTAATAAGTGTGGAAGTTGTTGTAAGTCTATTTTTGAACTTTCTCCAGCAATATCTCTTCCTATAGAGAATTCAAGCGGTTTAAGTGATTCTTTAGAATGCTCATGTAATGTTGAATATAAAGTAACAACTTTTCTTTTTGGGTTTGGAATCTCAATTCCTATAGATGATTTTCCTTCTATAACCTCTACCACTCTTACACTTTTAACTGCTAAAGATCTAGCAAGATCATTAGCTATATTTGTCACTTGGCTTGCTTTTGTTCCAGGGGCTAAATTAATTTCAAAACGTGTAATAACAGGCCCCGGGAAAGAGCCTTCTACCTTTCCTTCTATACCAAATTCTTCTAATTTAATAACCAGATTATTAGATAAATCTTCTAAATATTCTTTTGTTACATCAGCTGATTCATCTATTTTTTGGTCAAGAAGATCTAGAAAATCTTTCTGTTCTTGAATCTCGATTATAGGCTCAGATACCGAAGGTTTTTTTATCTCAGTCTTTTTAACTGCTTCAGTTTTTTTAACCTCTTTCACTATAGGTTTCTTATCAGGAACTTTCTTTGATTTAGTTTGCTTTTGATTATTTAGAACGTTTATGAACTTAATAAAATCGTAAAAGACAAGATACTGGAAAGATAAAAAAATAATAATTGATAAGGATCCAAACCAAAATTTATTTAAATATGTTCCCATAGAATTTAATAAACTTTCTCCAGCTATTCCTCCTATATCATTGAAAAAAGATGCATAAAAAACAGCAAGAGGAAAGATTGAAATTAGACTAAGCATAAATCTATTAAAAAGATTTATTCGTTCAAAAAAATTAGATGAAGTGCTTGAGACAAATAGCACTATTCCAAAATATGAAAGCATCAAAGCAAAATAATAAGATGCATATCCTAGATAAAATAGCATTGTTGAAGAGAATAAAGCCCCTAGATATCCAAGACTATTTGAATATTCAATTCCATCTGCTAAAAAACCCTGAACGTCGTCTTGAGGAGAGAAAGTAAATAAGCTAGTAATTAAAAATAAAGAAAAAATTACTAGAGCAACCCCAGAAAACTCTCTATAGATTCTATCAATTGACATGCTAAGATATTGTAACTAAAAAACCACAAGTACTCTTGTTTTTAGGTAAAAAACTATGGAACAACAATTAATAATTCTAGGTTCAGGTCCAGCAGGTTATACAGCAGCTGTTTATGCTGCTAGAGCTAATTTAAGCCCGCTTTTAATAACTGGCTTAGAAGTTGGTGGACAATTAACAACTACTACAGAAGTAGAGAATTGGCCTGGAGATTTTAAAGACCTACAAGGTCCTGATCTTATGGTTCGTATGCAAAAACATGCAGAAAAGTATGATGTAGATATACGAACCGATTACGTTAAGAGTGTCGATCTATCAAATCAACCTCTAGTACTACATGGTGAAAAAGATACTTATGAAACAAAAAGTTTAATTATAGCGACTGGTGCTAGTGCTAAATATCTTGGTTTAGAGAGCGAAAAAGCATTTTTAGGAAAAGGTGTTAGTGCTTGCGCTACATGTGATGGATTCTTTTATAAAGATCAAGAAGTTGCAGTTATTGGCGGTGGAAATACCGCTCTAGAAGAAGCTTTATATTTAAGCAATATATGCTCAAAAGTACACTTAATTCATAGAAGAGATGAATTTAGAGGAGAAAAAATTTTACAAGATAGAGTATTTAAAAAAGTTGAAGAAGGAAAAATATCATTAATTTTAGACTCTACACTAAAAGAAGTTATTGGAGGTGATGTAGTTTCAGGAATAGTCATTCTCAATAATGATGGTACTGAGAGCAACTTATCAGTAGAAGGAGTTTTTATAGCTATAGGACATACACCTAACACTGATATTTTTAAGGATGAATTAGACATGAAGGATGGTTACATTATTACTAAGACTGGTTTTGATATAGGTTCTACTGCAACTTCAATTCCAGGTGTTTTTGCAGCTGGAGATGTGGCAGATTATAACTACAGACAAGCAGTAACTAGCGCTGGTTTTGGATGTATGGCCGCATTAGATGCTGAACACTATCTATCTAATCTAGATTAACGAGTTGTAACTAATCCACCATCACAAGTGACAGTTTCACCAACTGTGTATGCACCAGCTCTTGAACATAAATAAATGCATAATCCTGCCATGTCCTGAGGTGTGCCTATCCTTTTTCTAGGATTCATTTCTGCAATAAAGCCATAATCAAAATTAACTGCTTTTCCTAACATATGACTATCAAAAGGACCTGGTGCAATAGCATTTACAATAATATTTCTTTCAACCAGTGTTTTAGCTAAATGTTTAGTTAAATGGATAATTCCTGATTTAGATGCTGAATAAGCATAAGTATCAGCCATATTAGAAACTCCTATACCATCAATGGAGGCTATATTTATAATCCTTGAGGGATCTTCAGAATTTCCTCTTTTTTCAAGCATTTTTGCAAATTTTTGAGTCAAGAAAAAAGGACTTTTAAGATTTATGTCTACAACTTTATCCCAACCATCAACTGGATATTCATCAAAAGGTGCTCCCCATGCAGCTCCAGCGTTATTAATTAGAAAATCAATACCTTCTGGCTCTTTTTCAGCTAAGAACTCAACAAGACTATTAATACCTTCTTCTTTTGAAAGATCAGAGCAAAAAGGTATGCATTCAGCATTATATTCTTTACTAAGTTCTTCAGCTTTAGCAATTAGAGCTTCTTCTTTTCTTGCAGTTATGTATACTTTTGCACCGTTTGCTAGGAAACCAGAAGTTATCATTTCACCTATACCTCTAGAACCACCGGTAACAACAGCTATCTTGCCTTTTATATTAAAGAGATCTTTTATGCCTAGACTCATAAAGAACTCACATAAATGGTAGCTGCTAAAACGCAACAGATTATTATAACTAAGGCAACTAATGCATCTGAAGATGAATCTTCAGAATTTTCTTTTGATTTATAAAATTGATCTTCACTCATTTTTTAATTCCCCTTTAGCAACTAGAGGGTTTGCATACTGGGTCATTATATATTCTAACTCTTTGTTCGTCATCGAAGTTCTTAAATCATTAAAATAATTACTGGCCCTTGGGAAATCGCTATCATCTACTTTCTCATATAGATACTTATAGGCATACATATTAGTTTCCCAAATTTTATAATTATTAAGAATTGATTTATCTATTTCTTTAGCTAACTCATCAGGAGAAAAATTACCTTTAATTTGTTCGCCTAAGCTTAAATGCACGAAACCTTTAGGCTCCATAATCCCTTTAAAAATATGCTTTACATCATCTCCTTTCTGCTTGTTTTCTTCTTGTATATTCTGTTTAGCCTTCTCTTTAGCTAAAGGATCAAATTCATAGGAAACTGAACATGGAATAAGGTTGTAATATTTTGTTAAATCTTCAAAGTTAGAATTTTTTCTTAAAGCTATATGGAGCATTTTTAAAACAGCAGAATCCGTCTTATCAATCCCATCTTTTGCTCTTCCCTGTCTCTGTGCAATCCAAACATGTTTTCCAGACCCTAGTGTATTTTTGATAAAGTCTGATGCTTTAAATAAATTATTGTAAATATCTTTTTTTGATTCTCCTGCTCTTGAGATAACAAAACTTTTATTTAACCTCAATAAGTCACCCATCCACTTTATGCTTACTAAATTATCTCCAATAGCATTATGCGTCGTATCAAGACCAATAGAATCAATGGCATGATTGCATAATGCAGAATCAAGCGTAATGTCTCTATGATTACCTATAAAAAGATAAGGCTTGTTTATATCTAGTTGATCTACACCTGTAAAATTAAATTCGTCCATTGTCTTATTGATTACACTTCGTAGAACGATTTTTACTTGATCTTGAAAAGCCTTAATCGTATTAATATTTCGGACTTTTGATTTAAAAAGCTGTAAAGCTAAGAATTTAGAACCTGGAATAGATAGAAATTTAGAAGTTGAAGAATTTAAATTATCCTTAACAAATGTTAAAAATTGGTCATCTTTTAGAAGATCTTCTAAAACAGATTTAACCTCTTTGTCACTATAAGGCTCTATGCGAGTCATGTTAATAGATATAAAATTTTAATATGGAAGATGATAAAACACTTATTAGAAATATCGTAATCTTTTTTGGTGTAATTGGGCTTATTGTTTTAATACTCTTAATTGGTTCGACTTTTGTTTAGCCAGGAGGCCATTCTAAACTCCTGCCGCCTAATAGATGCACATGTATGTGAAATACGCTTTGTCCGGCGCCAGCACCATTATTAATAATCAGTCTATAGTTATTATCTAAATCATGGTCTTGAGCTATTTTTTTAGATACATGCAATAGATGTCCTAAAAGATTTATATCTTCTTCAGAAGCATCGGAGACTTTTTCAATTTCTTTTATTGGAATAATAAGTATATGCACTGGTGCTTGCGGGTTAATGTCTTCAATCGCAAAGCAAAGATCATCTTGATATACAATTTTTCCAGGTATATCCCCTTTCCTAATTTTAGTAAATAATGAATCTTCCATTAAATTACAAACCTAAAAAGCCTAATGAATAAATAAACACATATTATCGTAAGCAATAGAGCAGAAAATTTAACTAAAAAGCTTCTAAAGAAGCCATTCGTTTTTTCTGTAAAAAAATAATAGACCAAAAGGACAACTAAAATTATTAATAGTATTAAGCTCAAATATCCAATCATATTAAAAAAGGTTAGCTATATATTCCCATAATACAACCAAAAGCACTAACCCCGATGCCCAAACGGTACAAGCAATTAAATCAAAGATAAGGAACCGCTTATAATCAAGTCTGAATGTACCCACAAAGAAAGGTGCAAAAGGTCTTATGCTGGGAGTCATTCGTCCAAGCAAAATAGCTCCAAATTCATACTTATCAAACCAATTTTTAGTTTTTTCAACCCTATCTTTATGTCTTTCAAAAAAATTCCAATCCATGATTTTTGTTCCAAATATTCTGCCCATTAGATAGCTAGATTGATCTCCAGAAAAAGAGCCTATATAAGCGAAGATTGTTATCAAATAAATATTAGAAATACCTTCTAAATATAAGAAAACAGCAAGTAAATACAGGAATAAACTAGGAAACAATACTCCGCTAAGAACAAAAGATTCAAGAAACCCTAAAAGAGTAAGCAATAAAGGAGCTAGAACTGGATTTTCTGAACTAAATGTTTTTAATCTGTCGAGCCAGGATTCATCACTTTTTTTTTAAGCACTTGATCCATGTCAACGATCTTAAAATTTTGATTATCAGGTGAATTGTATCCATCCTGTACAACTAAAAATCCTTGAGGAAACAATCCATTAATTGATTTATTTGTAACGTCTATTCCATCTGTATCTGTAACATCATTAACTGTAAAAGATCTAATGTAATCAAATGGAAATTGTCTGTTGTATAGATTAAATTTACTATCACCTTGAGATGAAACAATAATAAAACCCTCTTTATCTGTTGTTTTATAGATGGTTACTCCTTCAGGGTCACCTCCGATATTTCCTGATCTTGAATCAATTACCTTAATGAATTTAAGTGTATTGGCATCATAGGCGTTAAGAATACCTCTCATACCTTCTCGTGAAATAATGATATGTTCATTTTCATCATCAATTACACATCCTTCAGCCTCATTACCAAAAAGAGGCACATTAGTTTCTTCGGCTGTTATATCAATGGTGCCTATTATTTCTTGTGCCCTTAAATCCCAATATTGGATTGTTTTACCCTCTTCTTCCGTTAGTATCGCTCGCAGATTACCTCCTACTAAACCCATACATATACCATAGATATTCATGCCAGCTTCAAGATGCGCATGATCTAAATCTTCAGTAAATGAATCTAAAGGTAAATTTTGAAAGTACTCAAACAAATCATCAGTAGGAAATTTCCAATAATCTAATGTGCTTGCTGTTCTGTTGGATGTAACAACATGTAATACACCATCCTTTTCTCGAAGATCTATGTTATTAATTCTTCCAAGATTTGCATAACTTAAAGCATTACCTTCTATATCGTAGATATAAATACCAGAGTTCTTATCAGTACCAAAGATCAAGGATTTTTTTGGATCTTTAGAATTAAACCAAATAGCAGGGTCATCAGCAGAATCGCCTTTAGTAATAACTGGATCAGTCTCAGCTGAATAATCAATTTCAGCTGTATAGAGAATGGCTGAGAAAAAAAGAGCAAGCACGAAGCCCGCTCTTTTTAAAATATTGTTAGAAGGTGTATCTAATACCGAATGACATTGAATATCCATATTCATCATATTGTGACAGTCTATCGGAAGTATTCCAATAGTAAAATTCAGGTCTATTGGCTAAATTCTTGCCTTCAAATTTAAAAGTTAAGTTATCGCTGTATTTATATCTAGCAGTTAGATCATAAGAAAGATAATCGTCGGCAAATCTCATAAAACCGTAACCAAAATCACCATCAAGGACATCATCACCTTCATCACCAAGATAATCTAAATAGCTTGAACGATAATTAGCTGCAAATCTTGCATCAAATTTCCCCTTATCGTAACCAAATGAAAAATTAGCATTTTCTTCAGATAGCTTTCTGAATGGAATAGTAAAGGTATTAATTCCAGTATCAAATTCGCTTTCACCATCACTTATAGTTGCGTTAAATGCCATAAAGAAACCTTCAATAGGCAAGTATTTATCTAATTCAGAGAAGAGATTAAGTTCAAATCCAGTTATTGATGATGCTCCTGCATTGGCATAAGTTTCAAGTTCAGAAAAGAGCAAACCTCCAACTGTTTGATTTGCCAAGACACGTGGATAAATTGTATTAGCAATATCTTTATGAAACATGCCTAGTGTTAAAACAAAGTCATCTTCATAGTATTCAACACTTAGATCAAAATTATCTGCTTCATAAGGTTTAAGATCTGGATTACCCATTTCGCCAGAAAATTCACCTGCAACACCCTCTTCTATCTCTGCTATTGGTGCAGTTTCACCAAAACCAGGTCTTGATAAGGAGCTGTAATATGAAGCTCTCATTTGAAGATTCTCAGTCATATTATATTTAACGTTAATACTTGGAGCTAAGTAACTATAGTCTCTAGAAAATTCTAATAGATCATCAGCATCTCCATCGTTGTACCCCATAGTATGAAAGGTTGTATTTTCATTACGTACACCCGCAACAACAATTGTGTTACCAAAATCAATGGTACTCATAATGTATAACGCATCAATTTCTTCCTTAGTTGTCCAAAAGTCAGCAAGATCAGTGCTTAGTGGTCTAAATTGATCTTGAAGTCCAAATACAACATTTGGATCCGCAAAAAATGTGAGATTAACGGGAAAATACCAATATTGACTAGGAGTGTATGGCGAATAGTTAATCAATCCCTCAGCCACATCACCACTAGCATCGTAATTTCCTTCATTATTAGATTTAGTTCTCGTACTACTTTTATAACCAAATTCAATTGTCATTGGATTATCACCAAAACTTATCTCACTGGTTTCAAAATCAATTTTAAATGCGTCTTCTTCATCTTGAATTAGGCCATAATCAATTTCAAATTCATCCCATTCATAGGATTCAGGATTTCGTAGATTAGCAGCCGCAGGGGCTAAATCTAACCTTAAAAACTTAGGATTTGACCAATTAAAGGTTCCACATGCATCTGTACCTTCTCTTATACGACACTCAGCACGAAATTTTGCATCAACATTATTATTGTCAGCTTCTTCTGCAAAAGAATTACTTAGTTGCATACGTACATCAAATCCTGCAATAACCGTATCCATACCTATTACTTGCGTTTCAATTGTTCTGGTCTCAATTCTCTTTTTTGATTCTTTATCAGCTGTAATTCTTTGGTAGGCTGCAGATACTGATGTTATGGATGGCTCAAGTACATCTCGAGCTCTATATTCATCTTTATGCCTTATTTCATCATCTGTGTACTCATTAAATAAGTAATTAAAAAATATTGCTGTATCACCATTAACTATTAGATCCATATCTAATGTATATCCTTCTCTTTCTCTGGTTAGATCGTAATATCTCATTTCCCAGTCTCTGCCTAGATACTTGTTACCATTATCATCAATTTTCCAGGGCTCATAACCGACTTCATTGTTATTAGAGATAATATGTTTGCTTTGATATGTGTAGCCAAAAATTGCACCAAAGTTATCGTTTAGTTTATCTCCATAGGTAAAGGAATACTTGGGACTATCTGCATCATCAACGAATTCGTTATATTGGACGTCATACCTGAGTTTGACTAATCTTTTATCTAAATCTGTAGCACGTTTAGTTTTAAATTCAATTCGACCACCTATACCTTCTAAATCTTGTGAAGGCACAAGAGTTTTATATACTTCAATTGAATCTAATAGTTCAGTTGGCAGACCATCTAATAGAACCTTTCTACCGCTCTCAGGAGCTGGAATAGTGGCACCATTCATCGTGACTGCATTTAGATCTCCAGACATGCCTCTAAGAGTTACATACCGTCCTTCACCTTGGTCATTCTCTACGGACACTCCAGAAAGACGTCTTACTGATTCAGCAGCTGTCTCATCAGGAAATTCTCCTAATGCATCTGAATCTACTACAGAAACAACTTGATTAGATTTTCTTTGTCTCTCTATACCAGATTTTAGGCTAGCTATTGTTCCTACTGCAGATACAACAACTTCTTCTACCTCTTCCTTATTTATTTCTTCTTCTTGAGACACAACAAAGAAACTTAATGTAAGCAACAGTAAATATAATTTTTTCATTATTTATAAATCTCTATTAGCTTTAAAGCTAACTTTTAAGTGTGAATTTTATGTGACGGAATTGTAGTTAGTATGTGAATAAGTTCATGAAAATTTCTAGAAAAATTACAGCTAAAATTGCTCCAGCAGGCAATGTAATGATCCAAGACATTACTATTGTTTGTACAGATTTAAGATTAATAGAACTTACACCTTCAACTAAACCAATTCCAATTACTGCTCCCACTAAAGTGTGAGTAGTTGAAACAGGCATATTCAGTTGACTAGCAATAACCACTGTTAATGCAGCTGCAAGTTGGGCAGAAAAACCCTTACTAGGAGAAAGAGTTACAATTTTTTCTCCAATAGTCTTCATTACTCTATAACCAAGTGTAGCTAAACCAACGACAATACCGGCTGCCCCTAGAAATAGAATCCAGAGAGGTGTCTCTAATGAATATGGTTGGTTTAATAATTGGCTTGTAGCTTGATTAACCGC
>CEUY01088706.1_pt1 | contig 11417 bp, 11 predicted proteins | sample 361481 | NCBI WGS metagenome assembly CEUY01 (sample SAMEA2622737, study PRJEB7988) | marine metagenome | isolation source: saline water (ENVO:00002010), including
TGCAGTGCCATTTTTTGAGTTGACTGTGTGTTCTTGTGAACATTAGCTGTAATGTTAAGCTCGTCTTGTGATTTAGTGTGGTTACCTAAGTCATAGTCTGTACGGTTAGCAATACCTTCCATTTCGTCAATACCATGTGGGTATTCATACTCTAGGTCGTAAGTTTTCTTAGAGTAATGAGCTAAGTCATCTGCTGGTACATCTAAAACATGAATTTTAGATCTTGGAACACCTTGTTGTTCCCACCATTGTAGTCTTTGCTCTAACCAGTAGTCATGCCATTTTTCATCATCACCTGGTTTAACAAAGAATTCAAGCTCCATTTGTTCAAACTCACGTACACGGAAAATAAAGTTACGTGCTGTAATTTCGTTACGGAAAGCCTTACCAATTTGCGCAATACCAAATGGTGTTGTTTTAGCTGTTGAGTCTACTACGTTTTTAAAGTTACCAAAAATAGCTTGTGCTGTTTCTGGACGTAGGTAAGCTAGGTTTGAACCATCGTCTAATGCACCAATGTTTGTTTTAAACATTAAGTTAAATTCACGCTCTTCTGTTAAGTCTGTTGAACCGCAGTTATCGCATTTGTCATCAACAATGTGGTCTGCACGCATACGGTGCCCACACTCTTTACAGTCTTTCATAGGGTCTGAAAATGTACCCTCATGACCTGACATTTGTAACATTGTACGGTGAGTAACAATAGAAGAATCTAGACCTTCAACGTCATCACGTTCATAAACCATTGACTGCCACCATGCTTTTTTAAGATTGTTTTTTAACTCAACCCCTAATGGCCCGAAATCGTACATCCCTTGTAATCCGCCGTATAATTCAGCAGATTGGAAGATAAATCCTCTTCGTTTACAGATTGATACTAATTCGTCCATTGTTTTAGCAACCATAGTTTATTCCTTTATTTTTTATTGAATTTTTTCGTTTAATAAAAAGCCTGAGAATCGCAGACTTTTGTTATGCTAACTATTCTAACATAGTTTTTTATTTAAAATCAATTTTTTATTGATTTTTTATTACTTAATAACTAGAATAGCAAATGATTCACACACATCACTTACTTTTACACTAAAGGATTATGAAATGCAGAATTTACTTGCTGTTGATCTACGGAAATGTATTAAAGATGATAAACCGAGCTTTTTGTCTATTTTGTCACTATGCTTTTACAAGTCAACAAATGCCTGTAATCGTGATAGACGAGAAGTTATTAAGCTAATGATTGAACATAGCGCTTTTAACTGCCTTAAATGCTATGTTGAAAAGTTCGATAAAATTGATATAGACTTTTTTATCGAAAAAGATGATGTAGATATTCTACTATTCGCCTTAAGAAATAACCTTGTTAGGTTTGACCATTCTGGGCACCTACGCTCTAGTGTTATGCTAGATTCTCCGGTAGCTAATATGAATATTGCTTACTATCTAAAAAAAGCAATTGTTCGAGATAAAGCCAATATTGTTCGTTATTTACTACGCGGACATCTTAAACTTGGTGAAATCTTGGATTTACCAGAAGATGAAGTTTCATCTTTTGATATTGTTATTGAAGATACGCAAATTCACAAACTCTACAAAAGAGGAAAAATTGATATTGCATACATGCTAGCAGAAGCTGCCATTGCATATATTTACTTTGAAGAACGTGAGCAAGCCGAAAAATACGAGTTATTTAACTCGCTAAACCGTTTTATCTATGAAAACAAAGATAAAATAACCATCAACAAACCCAATGTACCATACAAAACAGCCGACTTAAAAAGTTCTATATTTAGAGCTATTAAGCGCAACGATTTAGAGAAACTACAGTTTTTCTTACGTGAAGCTAAGTTTATTGATGTATTGGACTTACTTGAGATTTCTCCTGAAGATTTAAAGCCTATTGAAAAAGGCATTGAGAAACTCAACATCTACAAACTTGAAAAAAACAACCAAATTGAAGCGGCTATTCTTATAGCTGAAGCAGGCTTAAACAACCTTGCTGTAATAAAAAACCGCCCCTACCCACTAAACCAAATATACACTAAGCTAAACAACTTTGTTAAGCAGCATAAAGAAGAGTTAGATAAAGTTGCTTAACACAAATTACCGATTAACCAAATCCCCTTTGTTTTTACATTGGGGATTTTTTATACTTGTATAGCCTTGATTTATATTAAATAAGTTGCTATATTTTTTATTATAACAAATTAGATATAAATTTTTTTAATAAATCTCTTATCATCAACGTCAATTAGGAGGGTGTATGATTGAGGTATTTAACGCGATAGAACAGGACCGCCCTTCTGTATTGGCGGAACTATCAGACTATCAACTACCTGTACAAACAGATATGCTTAAAGCTATTTTGTTTAACCAGGCTAAAGAGTGTTTAATTCATTTTATTGAGCGCTTTAACACAGATGTAAAGCTTAGTGCTTTAATTGAAAGCGGCTGGCTAGAGGCATATGATATTTTAATTGATTATGACGCGCTAACTTCTAACGAGTTAGGTTTTGAGTTTGTAAACGCAAATGATAGAACCGATTGCTCGTACGACAGCTTTGCCTACCTGCTGCATGCAATTAAGCATAACCAACAAAACTTTGTTGAGTTTTACTTAAATGATTTAAAAACCGTGCAAGATATTTTATGCATAGATGCTGACTTTACCGAAATTATGAGCCCTAGCTCTGCAATAATTGCTGTGCTTAGCACAAAAGGTAAGTTTAAAACATCGTTAGATGTTGCAATAGATGCTGAAAATATTAATGCTTTACAAGCAGTAAGCGCTAAGCTAAATGCATTAATAAATGCTGAAGGTGACGGTGCAAAACAAATTAAAGCATTGCGCTTAATTGAAAACCACATGATTGATGGTGTATCTGAAAACGGCGACTTGGTTGAAAAACTAGCATACGCAATTTCATAATAACGAAAAGCCCCATGTAGAAATACTGGGGCTTTTTTAATTTAGTATTGGTAGATAAAATCTATTAACGAGTCTGTAAAAACGTGGTTAATAAAGAAGTTTTCTATAACTACCATTGTATCTGTAATAATAAGCAAACCTAAAGCTAAGAATAGAACACCTAAAATAGTTTTAGATAAGTCTGATTTTTCCATAAGTTTGTTTTTAAAGCTATGCATAGCTTTTTGTGATAGCATGCTCATTATTAAAACTGGTGTTACTACGCCTAATGCAAAACTAAACATAATAAATGCTGCAAAGCTTATTTGCTCACCTTGTGTGGCTAAACTAATAGCAGAACCTAGCGTTGGGCCAACGCATGGTGTCCATACTGAACCTAATAAAATACCAAGTATAAACTGCCCTCTTAAAGAATCAAAGTTCATAACTGCTATTTTATTATTAACACCAGACATACTGCCTGAAGCAAAGCTAGCAAACTTTTGGTAAAGTGGCTTACAAACCATAATTAAACCAAAAATAATTAATAAGGCTGCACTAAATTTTTGTAATACAAACTGGTTTAAACCTAAAGATAAACCAATTGTTGCTACAAATAAGCCAACTAATGTAAATGATATAACCAAACCAGTTACAAGAGCTAACGGCCCTCTTTTATGCGCATTAACCGAACTTACTAATATAATTGGTAATAAAGGCAACACACAAGGCGATAATATAGATACAACACCAGCTATGTAAGCTAAAAATGCACTAAACATGATTACTTAGCCGCTGAAGCAAATTGTTGTAATAGGCTAGCTTCTTTAGTTTGGCCTACTGTTCTGTTAATTTCTTCACCGTTGTTAAATACAACAATAGTACTTTGCGAACCTACTTTAAACTTGTTAACTGTAGATACATCTTTTTTAAAGTTAACTTTAAAGAATTTTGCATTAGGGTAAATGCTTGTAGCTTTTTCAATAGTTGGGTGTTGTTTTGCACAAACCGGGCAACCGTCTTTATAAAAGTCAATAACAATCATATCGCCGTTTTTAAGTGCCATGTTAAATGCTTTGTCTGAATATGTCATGATTTCATTTTTCATCATTTTTGATTCTTCCATCATGTCTTTCTTCATCATATCATTTTTCATCATTGATTTATCTTGCATTGCAAACGCTGTTGTTGCTGATGCCATTGCTAAAGCTGTTAATGCTAATTTAATATTTAAGTTTTTCATTGTTTAATCCTTTTTGTAATTTAACTTGAATTGTTTGAGTATAAGTATTTCCACTACTCACACTTATGTATTCTTAAAAAAAATAAAAAGGTTACACAAAATAAAAAAAAGAGGTTTTAACAACCTCTTTTCTAATAAACTAAACCTCTGTATCTGGTAGTACTCCACCCGTACGGATGATTTTAAATTCTACACACTTACCAGTTTCATTATCTACCTTTGCATAAAGCCCGCATAATGTACCTTCACCACTTGCTAATACTTTACGTTGACGAACGCCAACTTCAAACTGTTTCATAGGGCCTGCAAACTCACAACCCAGTGAAGTGTTATATACACCTGTCATACCTGTATCAGTTTGGTATAATGTACCACGTGGTTTAATAAATGCATCTGCTGTAGGAATATGAGTATGTGATCCACCTACTAAGCTTGCCTTACCATCCCATAGTTCACCTAAGCAAACAGCCTCTGATGATGCCTCTACATGGTTATCTACAATCATTACATCATAGTCTTCACCCATACGGTATTCTCTTTGAATTGCTTTAGTAGCTTGGAATGGACAATCAACAATACTTGTCATAAATATTCTACCTAGCATATTACATACTGCTATTCTTACTCCCTTATCTGTAGTATAGATATGGAAACCTTTACCCTTTGTACCTCTAGGATAGTTATATGGGCGTAGTACCTTATGGTTTGTTGATAGAATCTCTTCAGCATCTGCTGCCTTATCAAATGTATGATCCCCTAGTGTAATTACATCTACACCATATTCAAATAGCTCTCTTACAATCTTTTGTGTAATACCAAAACCACCTGCTGAGTTTTCTGCATTTGCTACAACAAAGTCTAGGTTATATTTATCTTTTAAACCTGGTAGCTTATCTGCAATTACTTTACGTCCTGGTTTACCTACTATATCACCAATAAATAGGATATTTGTGTATTGTGTCATATGTTACTTTCTAACGGTAATATTATATTACGTATAAGCACTATTACCGTACTATGCTTATATCTATTAATCACTTATATTAAACTATAATAGTTTTTCTAGTTTGTCTGCTAGGCTATTGTGTAGTTGTTCTAACATTTTATCTTCAGATGTCTTTTGGTCTTTAAGTCTTTCATACTCGTGGGCAATACTAATTGCTGTTAGCATTAAAGCTTCTTCGTTTGACATATTAGGATTAGCCTGAATAAACTGATCTGCAAGTGTGTTTAATGATGCACTTGCTTTAAGTAAGTCTTTTTTATCTTGGTCTGTCTCAGCTGAAAGGCTATATGTTTTTCTACCAACTCTTACATCAATATTTTGTGTCATATTCTTATTTACCTTATAATTGAGATTTTAATTCTTTAATAAGACCATCTATCTGCTCTTTAGCAAATTCATGCTTACGCTTTAGGTCTGTGTTTTCTGATTTAAGTGCTTTTAGTATTTCTGTATCTATTCTTGTAGCATTTTCAGAAAGTACTTCATCTGACTTTACTACTCTAGAATTCTCAAGCTTTTTCTCTAAAGCTTCAACAGCAGCCTTTAATCTTAAAATTCCACTTTGCTTAATAGTTTGATTCATTTTATAAAAACTTCTTTTAATTTTATGCGTTTTAATCTATATTACTTAATATACTATTACACAATGAAAAATTCAATATAAAAATAATTAGGGAATAAAATGTACAAACAACTACAAGAAATTAGCAACTATACAAAATACCTAGCAGCTTCTACTGTTAGTAATGCAAACTCAGGCCACACAGGTGCAGCACTTGGCATGGCAGACTTTTTAACTGTACTGTACACTCGTCATTTAAACTTTGATATTCACCAACCTAATGCAATTAACCGCGACAGGTTTGTTATGTCTAACGGCCATGCTAGTGCTTTACTATACAGCTTACTACATATTGCTGGCTTTAAAGACTTAACACTAAAAGAGTTAAAGAACTTCCGCCAATTAGATAGCCGTACAGCTGGTCACCCAGAAATTGAGCTTCTTGATGGTGTAGATATGTCTACTGGCCCGTTAGGTCAAGGTATTGCAAACGCAGTTGGTTTAGCATTAGCAGCTAAACGTATGAACTTAGATAACAAAACTTACGTAACATTAGGTGATGGTTGCCTAGCTGAAGGTATCTCACATGAAGCATTAGAATTTGCAGGCCACCACAAATTAAACAACCTAATTGTAATGTTTGATAATAACGAAATTACTATTGATGGCCGTACATCATTATACACATCTACAGATATTAAAAAGCGTATGCAAGCATATGGTTTTGATATTATTGAATGCGATGGCCACAAACACAAGAAAATCGATAAAGCTATTACTAAAGCTAAAAAGAACAAAAAGCGCCCTACTTTTATTATGTTCAATACTATTATCGGTAAAGATTGTGCACTAGCAGATACAAACACTATCCATGGCTACCCATTAAAGCCAGAAGAGCTAGAAGCTTTAAAAGAAAAGCTAAACATTAATACTCGTGAATTTACATTACCTACAAAAGTACGTAACATGTTTAATGAATACCACAGCGAAAAGAACTTTGCACCAACATCATTACCTACAGACGATCACGACTATGCTAAAGATGTACAAAAAGCATTAACAGAACTTAAGCGTATGGCAATTGAAGAAAAAGTTTCACAAGCTTCTCGTGCTTCTATGGGTGAATGTATTGATATTACAGCTCGTATTAGTAAAAACTTCTTAGCTGGTTCTGCAGATTTAACACCATCTAACTGCACACGTAGTTCTACAATGGAAGATATTACACCAACTAATGCAGAAGGTACTTATATCCGCTTTGGTATTAAAGAACATGCAATGGCAGCTATTGCTAATGGTATTGCAGCATTTGCAGATAAAAAGCAAACTATTGCTATTGGTACATTCTTAGCATTTGCTGATTACTTAAAACCTGCTGCGCGTATGTCTGCTATTATGGGATTACCGGTACAGTATGTTTTAACACACGATAGTATTGGCGTGGGTGAAGATGGCCCAACACACCAACCTATTGAGCAACTATCTATGTTACGTGCTATGCCTAACAGTTATACTTTCCGTCCTTGTGATATGGTAGAAACTGTTGAAGCTTGGCAAACTGCCTTAGGTATTAATGATGCACCATCATTCCATATCCTATCACGTCAAAACCTACCATTAATTCGTGAAGAATTCAGCGAACAAAATAAAGTTGCTGCGGGTGGTTACGTAATTTATGAAGAAAGCAGAAAAACAGATAAGATCGACGGTATCATCATTGCTACAGGTAGTGAAGTTACTATTGCTATTGAAACAGCTAAAATGCTAGAAGCAGAAGGCGATAATATTCGTGTAGTTTCTATGCCATGTGTTGAGCTATTCTTAAAACAAACAGAAGAATACCAAGATACTATTTTACCAAAAGAAATTACAAGCCGTTTAGCAATTGAGGCTGGCTCAAGCATGGGATTAGCTAAATTTGTAGGCCCGCAAGGCCAATACTTATGCTTAGATAGTTTTGGTAAATCTGCTAAAGCTGGTGATATTTATGAATATTTTGGCTTAAATGCTAAAAATGCTTACAATAAGCTAAAAAGCATGGTATAATATACCCGTATTTTCATTAATACTATATAAAATAATAAAAAGGAAAAATAAATTATGACAATCAATGTTGCTATTAACGGATTCGGTAGAATCGGTAGATGTGTTGTAAGAGCTCTATACGATGACTTCGTAAAACAAGCTGGTATTTGCCACCCTAACCGTGATGAAATTAAAATTGTTGCAATTAACGACCTTGCAGACACTAAAACTTTAGCTCACATGCTAACATTTGATTCTGTACATGGCACATTTGCAGAGCAGCCAGTTCACGCTGATGAAGACGGTATTTTTGTTGGTGAAGACAAAATCCAAGTATTTGCAGAACGTGACCCTGAAAACCTACCATGGGGCGACTTAGAAGTTGATATTGTTTTTGAATGTACAGGTATTTTTAAATCTAAAGAATCAGCTGGTAAGCACATTAAAGCTGGTGCTAAAAAAGTTATTGTTTCTGCACCAGGCCAAGATATGGACAAAACTATTGTATACGGTGTTAACCACCAAGAACTTACAGCAGAAGACACAATTATTTCAAACGCATCATGCACAACAAACTGCTTAGCACCTGTTGCTAAAATTTTAAATGAGAAAATTGGTATTGAGTCAGGTCTTATGACTACTATTCACGCTTATACTAACGACCAAAACCTTGCAGATGCTCCACACTCTGACCTTAGAAGAGCTAGAGCTGGCGCAATGAGCATGATTCCATCATCTACTGGTGCTGCTAAAGCTGTTGGTTTAGTATTACCTGAACTAGCTGGTAAATTAGATGGCCAAGCTGTGCGTGTTCCTACACCAAACGTTTCACTAGTTGACTTAACATTTACTGCTAAGCGTGAAACATCAGCTGAAGAAATCAATGATCTAATTCAAGATGCTATCTTAGATGCAGAAGTACCAGGTGTACTATGGGCTTCAGATATGCCACTTGTATCTATTGACTTTAACCACACTAGTTACTCTTCAATTTTTGACTTAACACAAACAAATGTTAATGCAGATAAGAAACTATGTAAAGTTATGTCATGGTATGACAACGAGTATGGCTTCTCAAACAGAATGCTAGACTTAGCAGTTCACTTTGCAAACCTAAAATAATAATATAATTATTTAAGCCATTGCTATGCAGTGGCTTAATTTAAATGCAGGACTTAAACTTATGAAATTCAATACTTTAAATGACTTTGACCACCTACAAGGCCAGCTGGTTCTTGTAAGAGTTGACTTTAATGTTCCTATTAAACACGGTAAAATTCAAGATAACAGCAGAATCCACGCTCACATCCCTACTATTAGTGAATTAGTAGAAAAAGGCGCTAAGGTTGTGCTAGTTTCTCACTTAGGTCGTCCTAAGAATCAAGAAGCTGAGTTTTCACTACTACCAGTAGCTAACGAACTTGAAAAAATCATCGAACAACCTGTTTCATTCTGCTCAAGCTTAGACAGAGACGTAATAAACCAAGCTGAACTGGCACTTAAACCAGGTGGTATTTTAATGCTTCAAAACATTCGTTTCTTTGAAGGCGAAACAGAAAATGATACTTTCTTAGCTTCAATGCTATCAGAAGATATTGCTCTTTATGTTAACGATGCATTTGCAAGCTCACATCGTTCACACTCTAGTGTTGATGCTATTTGCAAATTTGTTGGTAAAAAAGCAGTTGGTAGACTTATGGAAAAAGAACTACGTAACCTTACAGCAGTTGAACTTTTCAAAAAAGAGAAGAAAAAAATTGCAGTTGTTGCATCAGGCGCTAAGGTTTCAACAAAACTTGGTTTATTAAAAAACCTAGTAGAATCAGCAGATGATATCTTTATTGCTGGTGCTATGGCTAACACATTTATTGCTGCAAAAGGTAATGAAGTTGGTACATCATTATTTGAAAGCGAAATGTTTGATAGTGTTAAACAAATTGAAGAAAAAGCAGCTGCTAATAACTGTAAACTACATTTACCAGTAGATACAATTTGTGCTTATGAAATGAAAGAAGATTCAGAAATCATTTCAACTTCCATTGAATCTGTTCCAGCATCAATGATGATTTTAGACGCTGGTCCTAAAACTGTTGAAGCATGGTTAGAAGCTCTTAAATCACATGATTTAATTCTACTTAACGGCCCTCTTGGTGTATTTGAGGTTTCTCCGTTTGATAGAGGCTCAAAAGAGTTCTTTACAGGCCTTAAAGAATTATCTGGCTATAAAGTAGCTGGTGGTGGCGATACTATTTTTGCAATTAAAAAAGTAGATGCTAACGATAGTTTTGACTTTGTTTCTACAGGTGGTGGTGCACTACTTGAAGCATTAGAAGGTAGAACTTTACCAGGTATTAATGCAGTTTTAGAAGACTAAAATTAATATTAATCAAAAAAGGCTGTAGATTTTTCTGCAGTCTTTTTTTTGCTATATTGCTGATATTATTTAAAAGTTTAAAATAACCATAATTAAATTATTACTTTCTATTGAAAATACACATTACTTGGTATACAATTTATATATCAATCACAAAATATAAGGTTTTATTATGAGTAAACAAATAAGCTCAAAAGATATTACAAAGCCCCTGGGCTTTACAGTATCGGCGCATAAAACATGCCAGCATTGCTCTGCAAGAGCTACATGTAACGACTGCCTACATTACCGCGACTTCATCCGTAAACAAGGTAACAGTAAAAAAACTGTATAATTATGGAAACTTTTATCGAAAACACACCAATTTAAGCACTCTTTATACCCTAAAGAGTGCTTTTTTATTACTTTATAGGCACTTTACTATTGAAATGCTTATTTTTCAGGAGTATAATAAATAATGCTAATAAGCAAAAATCACGTTATACCTTACTACATGCCATGGAGATACACTCATGGAAAGACAAAAACAAAACCTAAGCCATGCTACAATAAACAGCTGCATGGAAATGAGACGACTTCGCACATGCTACATTCAAAACAACATGTTAGAAGAACTGTCACATATTAATCAATCTTTAGCACATGCTGAAGAAGAGGTTTTTGGAACACCTTTTGATAAAAACCTCAATGTTCTAGATCGTTTTTTAAATGCAAATCAGCTGCAAGCACAAATGCAGTCTGAATCATACTAAAAAACGCCAGCGAGACAAAAACCCTTGATGTTGTAACCAAGGGTTTTGTTTTATTCTAAAGTAGCACACGCTGTATTTTGTTTGCTATAAGGTATTATTTGTAGTATATTATAGCTATTCAAATAACAAAGAGGCTTTATAATATAAATGAAACTTTCTCATATTCTTAAAAACATTACAAATGTTAAAATTACAGACTGTGAAATTAAAAATATAACCCTAGATTCTAGAAAAGCTAACCAAGGAACACTATTCTGCGCTATTAAAGGCCATAATATTGATGCTAGAAAATTCATTCCTCAAACAATAGAAAATAATGTAACTGCTATTCTTGCAGATTCTGACACAACAGATTATATTGAACTAATCGACAATACCCAAGTTATTTACATTACAAATTTAAATTCTAAGCTTTCTGCAATTGCTGGTAATTTTTACAGCCACCCTTCTAAAAAAACAAATCTTATTGGTATTACTGGCACTAACGGTAAAACTACAATCTCACAAATTATTAGCCAATGGATTACTATTTTAAACCATAAGGCAGCCA
>CEUY01026673.1_pt1 | contig 11389 bp, 13 predicted proteins | sample 361481 | NCBI WGS metagenome assembly CEUY01 (sample SAMEA2622737, study PRJEB7988) | marine metagenome | isolation source: saline water (ENVO:00002010), including
GCACTTACCAGATAATCAGCGACAAGGATGGCAACATATGGACCACGCAGTTCAGAGCTGATAGACTCATCAAAATCTCTCCCGAAACTAATTCAATATCAGAATTCAAAATTCCAACTGACAATACATTCACCCAAACATTGACTTCCGACTCTGAAGGGAACATCTGGTTCGTGGAACGAAACGAAAACAAAATTGGATTCTTCAATTCCAAAGTTCCAGAACCAACAACTATCATTTTTGATTCAAGTAAACTTGTTGTAAGTAGACCTGAATCAACCACAGCAAAATTTGACTTATCTTCAGAGATAGATGTCTTCTTCCTTGCACGTGGAAATGAACGAGTTACAGGAATTTTGGATGGAATAATTATAGAGTTTACACCATCTCACACAGATCCTTCAGAAATGACTTCTGTATCCTACTCTATTCAGGCTTCTAGAAGCCTTCCTGCAGGAATATATCACCTGACGATAGGCGCTGCGACAATGGACCTAAGCTATTACACTGGTTCATTTGTGGAAATTGAAATATCTACAGGAATAACTGACCCCATATTCCTATTCGGCGTCTCTTTATGCTTGCTATCTGCCTTTCTCGTCTTAAGAAAATCACGCGTCTAAATACTTGCTCAAAGATTTCAGCATCTTCTTATGCTTCATCTCATCCTGATCAACTGATTGAAGCAAGGCACGAACTGCTGGGTGACTGGTCTTGACCAATTTCGTCATCGACTGTTCACTAGCATTCTCTTCTTCCTCTATCATCTGTTTCAGGTATTTCTTTAATTGCCTATCCAACTTGAAACTACCAACAGTTTCTTGATCTCTGATTACCTGAGAAACTATCTCAGCATGTCGAATACTATCGGACGCTAGACCTTTAAACAAAAGCTTTCCAAAACCATCATCTATCTTATTTGCCATGTTCAAACTAATTCTAGCTTCACGAAGTTCAGCTTCTACTCTATCTTGTAAAATTCTTGTCTTCGGATCACTTTGCTTCTCATTATCTTTAATTCCTTGATTATTAATAATAGAAATAATATTCTCTGAAGTTTCTATAATTGTCATATTCCTTCTCACTTCTCCTTCTTTCTTTTTCTTATTTGCAAAATGTTCAGCAAGGCTTGCAATTATAGGAGGAACTTCTTTATTGTTTGCTAATTTATCTGCATAACTACCTCTTTTATTTGTTGTATATTGAGTTACCGCAGCAGGAGATATCCCTAGTATCTTTGAAACATCCGCCTTGCTTACTTTATGATTACTGATTAATTCCTTTGCCAATAATGATCTGACAGCGGGTAAAATCTTCTCAACATTTTTTATTTCTGACATAAAGTAATTATAAATTTATTGAAATATATAGATTTATTGTTAATTCACACTGTTAACATGAAAACCTTTACATCGTGAACCTTATATAACGGCTGTTATTAAATTACTCTATGACAGACGAAGTAACATTAGGTTCAGCAATTATCGCACCTTTCCTAGTTGTACTTCGAGAATCTATAGAAGCCGCATTGATTGTCGGTATCATGTGGGCATATTTAGATAAGACCGACAACAAACAGTATCAAAAATATCTAGCCTATGGTACTATTGGTGCCATAGTTATGAGTCTTGTCCTAGGTGGAGGAATAGTCCTAATTCTAGGTCAATTGGCAGGATTCTGGGAGAAAATGTTCGAAGGAGTCGCTTCTATCTCTGCTACACTCGTATTATCTTATGTTATTATATGGATGGCCAAGCACGCTGGTTCAATCAAAGGCGAACTTGAATCCAAGATGGACTTTGCAATTACTGAACAATCCGCTAATTCATTAATTTTCCTTGCATTCGTTGCAGTGGCTAGAGAAGGACTTGAAACAGTACTCTTCCTTGCACCATTACTTGCGATCGATGTAACTGGCACAATAGTTGGTTCAATTCTAGCAATTGTTCTTGCTATAGTTCTATCACTTGCAGCTAAAAGACAAATCTATGCATTGGATATTGGCAAATTCTTCAAATATACCAGTTTAATATTAATAGTATTCGCAGCAGGTCTATTCGGCTACGGACTTCATGAATTAGTTGAAGCAGCTGAATACGCTGGAGTTGGTTATGATGCCGACGGCAACCCAACAAACTTCCTATTCTCATATGCTTGGGATATTAATCCTGCTGACAAATCACATCCTCTCCATGAAAAGGGAATGATAGGTATCTGGTTCAAAGCCTTGGTTGGTTACGACGGAAATCCTGAATGGATTCGTGTAATCGGCTATCTTGCTTACTGGGGATGGGCTGGCAGATTCTATCGTAAGACATTTGCACAATACTAGTACGCTAATAATTTTAACTGGCAATCCAGCATTCGCTCTTCTCTTCCGGAATTGAGACTTGTTGCCAGTTAAAGCCCGACAAACGCTGTTCTCAAACTCGCAGCGTTTGTCTTCCAATTCTGGCAATCTTCAACAACTTTAATGTGAATGATTTCGATGAACTTTCTAATGGACCGTCTTCCAATTTGGCAACTCATTTCAAATGCTTCTAGTCCTTCTACTTCTCGAGTTAAACTCATTGCCTATGCAACTATGTTTACCGCCATCTATTTTGTCTTAGCATATGTTGTTTCTGTAACAATCGGTCCTTTGCTAAGGGGTTCAGGCGCACATTTCTTCCGTGCATTTTGCATGGTTCTAATTGCTTCTCAACTGAGAACACCTAACGGACCGTTGTTATTCAGTGTAATCAGTGGATTACTATTGCTCATGGTTCCTGCTCCTGCTTCATATCTTTACCTTCCAGGTTCAGTTGGCGCAGGGCTAGTTTATGAATTCTTGCTTAGACGAGGAGATTATGCAAAAAACGCAGTATCCAACAACATGATCATTGTTGGCTCGATACTTAGTGGAGCTACAGAATCTGCAATCGTTACTGCTGGTCTATTTGCTATTGGATTCTCTTTCAGTGAACTTATTGTACTAACGGCCTCTACAGGTCTTCCTAATATCGGAATTGCAGGAATATGGATATTCTCTCTTTCAAAAAACATCCTCTTGAGTGCCATAGGAGCATTCGTAGCTATTGGTTTCATAAAGTCAAAACTCACACAACTAAGATAATCTATTTTTACTAGTATTGATTTGTTATTCTCAAGGAATGTCCAAAAAAATCAACGTGTTATTTGTATGCATTGCAAACTCTTGCCGCAGCCAAATGGCCGAAGCTCTGTTCAACAAACTTGCATCAAAGTATAACGTTGATGCAGTTGCATCTAGCGCAGGTACAATCCCAGCAGAGGAAGTAAATCCTTTAGCACTGGAAGTATTGAAGGAATTGAATATAGATCATCATTCCGATCCGAAAATTCTCTCAAATGAAATGATGTCTGAATCTGATGCAATTATCAGTATGGGATGTATGGCATCCGATTTCTGTCCTGCTACCTTTATCACTAAAACACAAGATTGGAATATTGACGATCCCGTTTCACATCCCATTGAAAAATTCAGAGAAGTCAGGGATGTAATTAAAGAAAAAGTTGATATTTTGCTTCAGGAACTCTCCAAATCAGAAAAATAATTCTACTGCTTTTTCAAGTTCTCGTCGATTGTCAGATTTAATACCACTTCGCTAATGTCCGCCGAATAGTCCGACACACGCCTAATATGCTCCAATATAGAGACTACAAATGCATCTTGATCCTTAGTCATCCTGAAATCTGTGTTCAAAATCTTTAGCTCCTTCTTTGGAGCTTCCAAACAAGTAGTAACAACTTCGTCTGCAAGTTTGTAGTCTTTATTCACTAACGCTCTCATGGACTTTTCTAAATTCCCTCTTGAAAATTCGGAAAATTCATCTAATTTAACTAATACGGATTTTGGCAATGGTTTATTCAAACTCATTAATTGCTGTCCCATTAAACTCGCGTGATCTGCAATCCTTTCCAAACTCTTCGCTATCATTCTATAACCCAGGCAGTATATTTTATTAACCGAATTAGTTAACTCTAACGAGTTGTCATTCTCTAAAGAAAATCGTAATTGTCGTATTACATAAAGACCAAATCTATCTACATCATCGTCTGTTCTAATAATCTCCTTGCACATTTCAATATCGTGTTTCTTTATTGCATAAATTATGTCACCGTGCATTCCTTGCGTGATGACTGACATTCTTTTTAACGTATTCTCAATATTGAGCTCTGATGGATCTAGAATTACTTGGATGGAAATAATCAAGTTTGAATCCTCTATTATCTCTGAACCAACTAGCTTATCTCGCACTAACTTCTTTATGATTGACCTTTGTTGTGGCGTCATTCTTTTCTGTTTACTTCGTATGTGAATCTGATTGTATCCCGAAATATACGTAGCAATAATCTTTCGTTCTATGTGTCCTCTTTCACTCGTTTCATCGAGTATGATGTTTGTTTGCTTTTTGACATAATTTTTTTTCCTTTCGGACGATAATATTAAATTATTTGTGCCATCTATGGTTACAGATAACTGATCTCCCGCCTTTAATTTTTGATTTGTAACCCATTTTTTTGGCAGTGCAAGAGTAAACGATGATTTTCCGGAATACTGTATTTTTCTCATTTCAGAGTGATTTTCTACATTTTTACGCTCAGACATCTATATCTCACCATATGGTTATGGTATGTATCTATATATCCCTTGTGATAGGCATATATCATAATGTGTTTGTGAATTTATCAGGAAAAGATGAAAATGTCCGACTCAAATAACAATGTGTTTGTAATTATAGCTATTGTAACTTTAGTAATTGGCGGTCTTGTAGGTTACTTTGTCTTTGGATCCGATACTGAAGAAGAAATAATTGAAGTTAAAAAAACAGAAGAAGCTAACAACTTTCTTGATATTAATGGTGCAGGTGCATCGTTTCCATTTCCTCTTGTTTCAAATATGATTGAAAAATACTTTGAAACACATGATACAGTTCGTATAAATTACCAGTCAATTGGTAGTGGTGGCGGTGTAAGACAGCACACTGCAAAAACAGTTCACTTTGGAATGTCTGATTCTCCACTCAAGGACTCGCAATTTGATCAAGCGCCAAATTCATTACATATTCCAATTACAATCGGTTCCGTTGTAATTCCATACAACCTTCCTGGCGTTGACACAGGTATGCATCTGACTGGCGAATTAGTTGCAGATATCTTCCTTGGTAAAATCACCAAATGGAATGATCCAGCAATCACCTCATTAAACCCTGAAATTGATCTACCAGACAAAGCCATAGTTGTAGTACATCGTTCTGACGGTTCAGGCACATCATTCATATTCACAAGCTGGCTGGCAGAAGTTAGCACAGATTGGGATGAAGCAGTAGGTGCAGGTAAAGCAGTCGAATGGCCAACCGGTCTCGGCGCAGCGGGCAACGAAGGAGTTGCAGGAGTAGTCACATCAAATGAATATACTATTGGCTACATCGAATTGGCTTATGCTATTCAAAATGACGTACCAGTAGCTGCAATCCAAAACCTTGAAGGCAACTTTATCATGCCCACACTCGAAACTGCCTCCGCAGCTGCAGGTGGTGCAGGTGAAGGACTACCTGCAGGCAAGGATACATGGTCAAAAGTTGAGATATTAAATTCTCCTGGCGCTAACTCATATCCTATTGTAAGTTTTAGCTATATGCTGTTATATCAAGAACTAAATGTCATTCCTGATATGGATATGGAAAAGGCAAAAGCATTACTTGAATTTACATGGTGGGCCATACACGAAGGACAAGAACTAGGTCCTGCACTAGAATATGTTCCATTACCTGACGCTGCAGTTTCCATTAATGAAGTAACGCTAAAATCAATTACTTTCAATGGTCAACCAGTTCTTTAGACAAGAGCGCTTATGAACGCTGATAAAATCTTCAAACAATTTTCCAGCGTAATGGCATTTTCCGCTATAGGAATAATGATTCTTATAGTATTTGTTTTAGTAACTCAATCTGCTCCAGTATGGCAAGAGTTTGGATTAGATTTTGCATTTGGTTCTGATTGGAATCCCGTAGAAGGAAGAGAATCATATGGAGTTCGACCTTATATTTACGGAACTTTAATCACATCATTTCTTGCACTACTTTTAGCTGTTCCTATAAGTATAGGAATTGCAATATTTCTTTCAGAGTTAGCTCCTCCTATAATTAGAGAACCATTATCATTTATCGTAGAATTATTAGCTGCAGTACCAAGTGTCATTTACGGATTATGGGGTTTGTTCATCTTTCGTTTCTATATTCGTGATTACATTGAAGAACCAGTTATTAATTCACTTGGAGATACTATTCCTATATTCAGCGGAATTCCTTTTGGACTAGATCTATTTACAGCTGGTATAATTCTTGCAGTAATGATTATTCCAACTATCTCTTCAGTAGCTCGTGAAGTAATTTACGCTGTTCCTGCTACACAAAAAGAAGCAGCATATGCATTAGGTGCAACTCGTTGGGAAATGATGAGAACCAGTGTCTTCAATTACGCAAAAAGCGGTCTCTTTGGAGCGTGTGTCCTTGGCCTTGGACGTGCAGTAGGAGAAACAATGGCTGTAACTATGGTCATTGGAAACACAATTGGGGCACAAGCACTTCCCGAATCTCTCTTCCAACCTGGACAATCAATGGCATCAATCATAGCTAACGAATTCAATGAGGCTGATCCTGGTTCATTACATCCATCTGCACTTATCGGCGTCGGTTTAATTTTATTTTTCTTCGCTCTAATCATTCAACTATTTTCATTATACCTTAGGGAAAGATCACTCAAAGTTGGAGAGGTGCTTGATTAAATGACTGAGCAAAACGAATTAGAAAGATTAACCCAAAGAAATGCTGCAAAAAGAAAACTAATTAATAATTTATTTATTTTCTTCTGCGGATTTTGTACCTTAATCGCAATCATACCTTTGGGCAGTATATTGTTTGAAGTAATAAAGAATGGATATCCTGCAATAAGTTGGGAATTTCTCACTGCACGTCCAGGAGCTATTGGTTCTGCTGAAGGAGGCATAGGTCCCGCTATACAAGGAACATTGATTATCATAGCTCTTACAACTCTATTAGGAGTTCCATTTGGAGTAGTTTCTGGAATCTATCTTGCTGAATTCGGGGACTCTAAATTCGCGAAAACAGTGCGAATAGTAAACGATATGCTCACAGAATTTCCATCAATTGTAATTGGTATATTTGCATATTATATTGTAACTATTGTTCTCATTGGTTCATTCTCTGCATTTGGCGGTGCATTTGCATTGGCAATAATTATGCTTCCTGTTGTTGCAAGAACAACAGAAGAATCTCTGCGATTAGTTCCAAATGGACTTCGAGAATCTGCAGCAGCACTGGGAATAAGAAAATGGCGATATACTTGGAGTGTAGTAATCAGCGCAGCCAGACGAGGTATGGTTAATGGCATCATGCTAAGTGTGGCTCGAATCACTGGAGAAACAGCTCCTTTGATTATGACTATTCTGGGAAGTCAATGGTTTTTCTCCAGCTTCTTTGGCCCTATTGATGCACTTCCTCTTAGAATTTGGCGTCTCTCTTTATTGCCATATGAATATGCAAGGATTCAGGGTTGGGGTGCTGCGTTAGTACTTATTACGATTGTATTGACACTAAATATTATAGTAAAATATGTAACAAGGAGTAAAGTGAGAACATAGGAATGTCAAATATTAAATTAAAAACAGAATCATTGAATGCAATGTTCAATGGTCAAAAAGCCGTTGATGATGTTAATCTTGAATTCCCAAAAAATACGATTACTGCACTTATAGGACCATCTGGTTGCGGAAAATCAACTCTTATTAGAACTATGAACCGAATGCATGAATTAACACCAGCTACTGACGCAACAGTTGAAGGCAAAGTTGTACTGGACAATAAGAATATCTATGACTCAGACGTCGATCCGACTCTTATTAGAAGACGAGTGGGAATGGTCTTCCAGAAACCTAATCCTTTCCCAACAATGAGTATCTTTGATAACGTTGTCGCAGGTCTAAAGTTGAATGGACTTAGAGACAAAACAAAACTACGTGAAATATGCGAATCCAGTCTTAAGGGAGTAGCATTGTGGGACGAGGTAAAAGAAGATTTGGACAAGTCAGGTACAAGCATCTCTGGAGGTCAACAACAACGACTCTGCATTGCTAGAACTATCGCTGTCCAGCCTGAGGTCATACTACTCGACGAACCATGTTCTGCCTTAGATCCTATATCTACTTCTAAAATTGAACAATTATTGACCGAACTCAAAAAGCAGTATACAATTATTATCGTAACACACAATATGCAACAGGCTGCTAGAGTCGCAGACACAACTGCATTCATGTATCTTGGCAAACTAATTGAAGTCGGAAAAACTCAAAAACTCTTTGAAAATCCTAAAGAAGAAATGACTGAAAATTACATAACAGGAAAATTTGGATGATTAAGATGAAAAGGTTACTAGATGTAGGAATTAAGAAACTCGAAGAATCTATCCTAGAAATGGGTTCATTGGCATCTGAATCTGTTGAATTCTCAATTGATTCATATCTACAAGGACAAGACTCGTCAAAAGAGGCGTTAAAGAAGTCCAAGGCAATTAATTCATTAAATGACGATATCAATGAACTTGCATTTGAATTAATTGCAAGGTATCAGCCAGTCGCATCAGATCTCAGATTCATAAAGTCATGCTTTGAAATAGCTTATACTCTATCACGATTTGGTCGTTATGCATATGACATTACTTTGGTAACTCATGAATTTGGCAAACTAAAAAAATGTGACAAATCCGCTGTAGAAAAAGCTGGAAAACAAACAATAAAAATGATTGACGCAAGCCTTACTGCATTCAAGAAACGCGACGCCAAAGCAAATATTAATATTCACAATATGGACAAAAAAGTAGACGAAATCTATAAAACCTTTATCGCAGAAATTCGCGCATCAACAAAGGATGAAGATATAATTATAACTCGTGGATGTTCCGTCTCTGCTAGTCTGATACTTCGATATGTAGAACGCATTGCCGATCATGCAACATACATTGCAGAATCTGTTTCATATATAAAAACCGCAAAAAAATACAGAAGACGATAATAATTATACTATTCCTACAAATGGAATATATAACGAACTACGACTAGTAGGCACTTCTTGTGAGATAAAGAAAAGTCCTAATGCGCCGAATGTTAAGACAATGCTCTTTGCAGCATGATTAGCGATTTCTATAGGTGAGAATGGCAATGTGGCAAGACTTACAAAAAGAGTAATCATAAATCCTGCAAACAATTTCGATTTAATTGGCATACCTAGACCTTCTCGATAATCTTTGATGTACTGTCCAAAGTATTTATTCTGAATCAGCCAATTGTAAAGACGGTCAGAGGATCTAACATAACAAGCAGCTGCAAGAATCAATATCGGCGTAGTTGGTAATCCAGGAACAACTACTCCAATTGCTGCAATACCTACAAAGATACTACCTAGGACTATCCAAAATATTCTGATAAGCATGTATTTGCTCTTCTTTTCAGTATTTAACGAGTTATTGTATTCAGAAGTCATACACTCACCTGACTTTTAATGTATTTACTGAAGCCAACTATCCAATCATCATTATCGTTTAAACTAGGGATTAATTTCAGATATTCACCATTTAATTCTTCAGTAAATACCTTATTATTCCTGATAGATACTTCTTCTAAAGTTTCCAGACAATCAGCGACAAATGAGGGACATGAAACAGAAACTTTTTTGATTCCTTTTTTAGACAAATCTTCAATTACGTCAACTATGTTAGGTTGCACCCATTTATCAATACCAAATCGGCTCTGAAAACAAATTGAATATGGAATGTTAGGATTCAATTTCTCGATGATTTTCGATACAGTTTGAATACAATGAGCTTTGTAACACATTTGATTATATTCATTCATTGTCTCACAGCAATCATTCTTTTCGAGACAGTACGATCCTGAATCGTCCATTTTACGAATTTGTCGTTCTGGAATCCCATGAAAACTAAACAATAAATATTCACTATTTTTATAGATTTCAGAATCAGAAATACTTTCATACATAGAATTTATGTAAAAATCTTCCGAATAAAAATTAGTAATAACAATGAATTCAGCATCAGGGATTTCTGATTTGAGTATTCTCTTTGCTTCGTCTATACAAGAACCACAAGTAGCTTTTGCATATTGTGGAAACATTGGTATAAGAATAATTTTCTTTATTCCTTGCTTTTTGAATTTGTTTATTGCACCTGCAATAGAAGGGTTACCGTATCTCATTCCAATTTCAAATTGTATAGACGGGAGAATAGGGGAAAGTTTGTTCGCGAATAAAGTAGAATTAATCAACAACGGAGAACCCTCATCGGTCCAGATGCTTTGATATTGATGTATGATGCTTTTAGGACGAAATGGTGCAACTATAAAATTCACAGTTAACCAACGAATAATTGGATTATAATCAATGACATCAGGATCTGATAAAAATTCTTTTAAAAATTTTCGAATTGATGGAATAGTAGGTTCATCAGGTGTGCCTATGTTCATTAATAAACAACCCAACTTCTTTTCAGACATGAAATACGTAAAAAACTTAAAAATATAAACTTGTTAGCAATTACCAATCATGAAAATATGACAATAGTTGGAACAAAGTTCCTTCACTTATTATTTATAAATAATTATAACATGATTGCTCCGAACGGGATTTGAACCCGTGTCGTCGGGTCGAAAACCCGATATCCTTGACCTATAATTGGCCGAGCTAGACGATCGGAGCACTCAAGTAAAAACTAATTATCTTTCTTATAATGGTTTTTTCTTTCTCGAAAACTTTTCAGGAGGTCCAAGATCCATATGTTCTGGAGGATTCTTTGGTGTAATAAATCTGATATACGAAAAATCATATTTGTCATGATAATGATCAGAACCTTCTACGGCTTTCTTGTACGTCTCCTCAAATTTCTTCCAATCCTCTGCCTCGATAGCTTCCTTTACGGGAATCATAAAATGCTTCTCATAAGCATCCATATCGGTCGTGTATTTCGGCCTCACAATCTTGATTTTCTTCATAATTGAGATAAATGACCTATATTGATAATGTGCAAGTTTCCAGTTTCCGCCCTTTGCCGAATGATACATGTACGTGAATCTCGTAGACATGTCATCCATAAGCTTGCCAAGGCCTGGTTGCAACTGAGCCAATTCATCTATGGTAATCTCGCCGTGCTTTGTCTTACCGACTATTTTATCCATGAATAATCTTTTCACTTGTCCAATTTATACAATTCTGAACTTTACCATCACACTAGCGGTGACATCATAGTTTCCAGCAACAAGTTCGGTCGACATCATGGCATC
>CEUY01001798.1_pt1 | contig 11351 bp, 7 predicted proteins | sample 361481 | NCBI WGS metagenome assembly CEUY01 (sample SAMEA2622737, study PRJEB7988) | marine metagenome | isolation source: saline water (ENVO:00002010), including
GAAAAATACTGCCCCTCCTGCGAGAAGCTCATTCCAAAGTCCATGAAGATTTTGGTTCCCTTGTCCTCTACGAGAAACTTGTTTCCCCCAATCTCCTTTACGCCGCCGTGGAAGGTAATGCTAGTCAATCCAAAATCTAGAACACAACAGCTTAAAAATTCTTTGACCTGATGAAGATTAATTACCCTTTGTTAGAAAAATTATTGCCATAGAATTTTTAAGCTCTTAATGCATAATCATACCCTTGGGGCAAAACTTTGATGATCATGTGACTTTTTGGTTCAATGAGGAGAGGGTGAAGATAGACTTTATCACTTCTCTCTATGACGGAATTGAGGGAAGCGTGGAAAATGCAAAAATGCTTGCATCAGGATATGAGAATATAACAGAGCAGAGAGTTCAAGGGAAGGAAACTGCAAGCGATGGAATTGTAAAAGTAAAAGACTATTTAGAAAATGTGGAACTGGTTTTGAGAAATGAGACAGACTTTGAAAGACAGCTTCACGTTCCCGCAAAATGTGCAGCGCAGTTCAGAGCACACGTTTCTAATCTTGATACAAGACACGTTACTGAGCTTGACGGATGGGTTTTTGCAATCTCAGATCCGTTCAACGATGGTTTCGGCAATAGAAGGCGGACACTCTCCGTCATTTTTCCCGAAATCTGCGCCGCAGTTTCAATCAGGATGAAAGAGGAGTCTATAAGGCATGTCGAAAGGGAAATGCATAAATTTTCAAGAATACTTCCCATTCCGTTTGTTAACAGGGCGACACACAAGGATACTCCGATTGAGAGAATTGGCGGCGTCCCAGAACCGGAAAAACTTCGTTTTCTTATGACAAGCATGGCAGATGCGGAATCCCTCAGGACTACAATATGCTTTGAAAACTATTGCGACATTCCTACTCCGTTTCAGTCAAAGCGAAGGGGCTACTTAGGTGCGCCAGTAATTCTTGCGGGAAAAATAATTGCTGCAGGTGGTTCGTTTGTAACAATTCAATCCCAAGACGGAACACAGATAAAATTTCAGCTGGCATATTCAATTGCATGCCAGCAGGGGCAGCATGTTGCAGTTCTTGCATCAATATTTTACGGACAGAGTCATCCAAATAGCCCACCTCCAGAATATCCCGAGATTTTCCACCTTTGGAAAATAACAGAGGAGCAGACAAAAGAGTTTGACGAATTCGGACACAAAAGACTTCGGGGAGATGCAAGCGCATATGACACGGTATCCCTTTCAGACCCAATACAGAAAATGTTTGTTGATTCCAACAAGAAAATTCGGCAGATGCGGGAAGACTATGTAGAATCAGAGACTTTGATAATTGACTTTGGTAACATGCTAAGTGCCCAAGCAGTTTCTGAGGAAAGATTTGCCGGTTATCTAAAAAAGGAGAAGGGCATGATTCACAGAACTATTCTCGTGGAATGTGCAGAGCTTCTTGATAGTTGCGGCCAAGTTGAAAAGAGAAATCTTGTAGAGCACATATGCAAATTTCATACAGATTTAGAAAGTGGCATTGTGATTAAGAAATTTAATTTCATGTTTTATTGTGGAATTCTGGAACAGTCTGATGGGGAAATCATACGACCTACTAGAAAAGGCTACAATGTCCTATCAAGAATCAAAGATGACGAGATTGCATCTTCACTGAAACCAAACCAGCACGGAATAATAGACCTCACTGATAAACTCCCATGTAGGATTCCATCGCTTCTGTTGCAAAAGATAAAGGATTCTGGAAAATATGAGAAAGTTGCCGAATATGAAACATTTTGGATCGAAAAGGGAAAGAGTACGCCTTCAACAGAAAAGGAAGCCGGCAGAATGGCCTCACCTATAGAAAATATGGTTATTGCAAAACTTGAAAAGATAACATCTCACAGCAAACTTCTTGAGTTCTTCCCAACCAAGCAGGGACATAGTTATTTTTCTGTCAAATGGATAATGGAACATCTTGCAGCAGACGGCCGCATCAGCGTTGACAAAAAGGGGTTGTATTTTATAAATGACAGAGACAAGATTCTGGATTTTCTTACTGAGCATATTGGAGGTTTTTACAGTGTTGAAAAAATTTGGAAGGAAACAAGCATACGACATGCAGACAAGTTACCAGCGGATGAAAAATTACTTATTCAAAAGTTAGCTGATGAACTGGTCGACGAGGGACTGGTAGAAAAGATGGAATTTCCCAGCGGAACTGCGCGCTATGCAGTTTGCACCGCTGGTTGCGAGGAAGAAAAGATAAACTACCTTGGCCAGTATTTTCGCTCTCAAATGTTTACTGGAAAGAAGAAGACGGTATGGGACACGAGTCAGGCAATCTCAGTAATCAGAAGAAAACTGGAAGGAGTGATCAAAGACACGAATGCTATGGCAAAAAAGATTATCCAGAAAAACATTGACGACGGTTGGTGGGAGATCGTTGAAGATGGCGTTGTCCTGAGGCAAAAAAAGAACTAAAACGATCTTTATAACACAGTCCATCCTCGAATGATCTCATGCGCGAACATATGATTTCTGAACTTGCAAAGGAGCTTTTGGGACCAAGTGGAGGACCAAACGAGACCTTGGACGAGGGCCCTAGACAAAGATATGTGACAGGAGTACTCGCGCCAACAAAAGAAATTCCCGATGATCCGACCTTCCGTGCTCCCATATCTCCTGTTCCAAAGTCAAACGAGGATTTGACAATTTCAGTTGACGGAGAACTTTCACCACCGCTCAGACCAGACAAGATTCCGTCAACTATGGGCATCTCCTTCATAGCAGAATCTGAAGAGCCAAAATTTTCCGTCTGCGTTACATGGGCAAGATACAAACCAAGCGGATTTGATCAGCACGGCAAGGCTACTGGCTGGATAAGGAATCCAAGAGATCCGTTCATCAAGACGATTGGCCTGACCGACAAGACACCTATTCCTATTATTCATAATAATATAACCGAGCTTGAGCTGCATCATTCTATTTCATCCATGAAGCAGGCAGCAGGCAGCAAGAAAAGCTCAATGATACATCTGAGAATAAAAAATTCCATAGATTTCAAAGTTGATTCCGAGGGAAAGCCTGAGGATCTCAACCCGCAGAAATTTTTCATTTTTCAGCCGGAGATAAGAGTAGTCTGCGAGGAGGGAACCAAGTTAAAACCTGGCTTTGATCCAAAATTCACAGAAGACAAATCAAAGTACATGTCAGAAGTTGAAGAGAAGGAGACGCTGGAGATTCTTTATAGGAAAAGAAGAATTTTTGCCAAGGGTCATTTGGTTTCTGCGGTATGGAATGATCCGGATACCAAACAGTCCATGACAGACCCCCAAGTTGACAAGCCGGACACATCAAGACTCACCGTACCGTCTGCCGCAGACGAAATTCCGTTCGTATGGACGGACGGAGCTAATGTCAGCGACAAAAGATTCAAGAGACCGGACGTAAGAACCGAATTTCTTCCGCTCTACTCAATTCCAAAACCAGATTTGTTTTGGAATGACATAAACAAAAAGCAAGACGGAAGCAATTACTGCGACAAAAAGCCGGAGCTAAAGGCAGAAGTTCTTGCTGACACTTGGGATGACAGTGATATCAGCAGCAGGCTTGAGCCGCTGTGCGAAGGATATCAAAGGTGGATACAAGAAACAAAAAACATCCTTGAAGGAGATCCCGATTTGCAGTCAGATGATGACAAGGACATAGTGAAAAATATTCTAAAAAAATGTGAAAACGTACTGAAAAAGATGGAGAAGGGCATAAAATTGCTTAAGACAGACAAGAAAGCAAGACTTGCCTTCTGCTTTGCAAACAAGGCAGTAAACATGCAGTCCGAATGGAAGAATCAAAGAAAATTCGAGTACTATCCATTCCAGCTGGCATTCATACTATCCACAATAGAATCTATTGCGAAATCAGATTCAGATGACAGAGAGGTATGCGATCTGCTCTGGGTTCCAACAGGCGGAGGAAAGACCGAGGCTTACCTAGTCCTGACCGCATTTCTCATTGCATACAGGAGACGCAGGGAGATTGAGAAAGGAAAGACAGGAGACGGTGTTGCAGTATTGACAAGATATACACTAAGACTTCTCTCGGTGCAGCAGTTCAGACGTATGCTTTCGATAATAATGGCGTGTGAAAAGCTGAGAGTGGACAGAACAACATCCAAGATAGGCTGGAGACCACAAGGCTCTGGAAATACAGACAACATCATCTGGGGTTCGACTCCTTTCAGTCTTGGATTGTGGCTTGGCGATGCAATGACTCCCAACCACCTTCGTTCAACGGGCTGGAATAACACTCGACGTCATCAGGCACTTGAACATCTGATGGAAACACAGAAGATGGACAGAAACGGCAGGGCTACTAGCGAATGGAGTAGAAATAAGGCAGCAGGAGGAGGCGATCCCTGTCAGGTATCAAACTGTCCCGCATGCAAAACAACTCTCTCCATCTCATCATCCGAAGAGAATCCAGGTTTGGAGTCGGAAAGAGAGAAAGTTATTTTTCTCACACTGAAAGCAGACGGCAATGACGTCCCATCACTTCGCACTGGCCTAACATTTCAGAATACATCTTGGAATATGACAGTGAACAATACAACCCCAGCAGGAACAGGATACACAGTCTTTGAAATTTCCGTTACGGCGCAATATAGAAACAAAACAGGAAAGGAGTTTCATGACGAGATTGTAAGCAGAATTCATGATACCCTTGGGATTCCAAATACCGCCAACGGGAGCAAGACGGCAAGAAAAAGAATTGCGTCAGCTACCGCCGACAGACCAGGATACTTTATGAGGTACCGTATTAAAAATAGCGGAGATCCAGAACACTATGATTTTGAGATCATATGTCCAAATCCCAAATGTCCTCTTGCAGAAGAGTGGTTTTCAGGTGCACCTCACGGATGCATACACGGGAGACAAGCTGTTGCATCGAACATAAGCAATGCTGACGGAACATTAACTCTTCTTGACAGAAACAACCTTACTGACGTCCAGCAGGCGTTTGCCACAAGCACCCATATTTCGCAGAGGATAACAATTGGGGCCTATACAGTAGACGATCAGATCTATGCAAAAACGCCGTCAGTGGTTATCGCAACAGTGGACAAGTTTGCGAGACCTCCATTTGGGAGAGCTACTAGCGACGGAACTAAACGTTCAAACTCTGCGGCTGCAATTTTTGGAAACGTTACAGGACATCATCTAGTGCATGGCTATTACAGAATCGATGCAGGTCTTGGTGAGGATCCATCACCTGCAGGTGGCCATTCCCATGACAATTGCATAATGGTCGACTATCTTCATCCACCAGAATTGGTAATTCAAGACGAGCTTCATCTCATAGAGGGTCCAGTCGGTTCCATGGTCGGGCTTTATGAAACCGCATTTGATTATCTTTGTTCGGAACACCCCGACGTTCCAAAGCGCCCCAAGTATATTGCGTCAACTGCAACTGTACGTAGGGCAGAAGAACAGGTTCGGTGCGCATTCGACAGGAGCCTGTCAATGTTTCCACCACACGGAGAATCATACGGAAATAGATTTTTTGTAAAAGAAAGAGAACAGCATGCCTTGGACTCTCAAATGTCTAACGGCAGCGATAGGCCAGGGAAACTCTACATGGGAGTCATTGCCCCCGGAAGAGGAGCACACACGCCAGCCATCCGCATGTGGAGCAGGAATGCAACAACGGTGTGGAATCAAAAAGACAACCTGCGAGATATAACTATTGACAAGTTTTGGACACAGACAGGATACTTTAACGCAACAAAGGAGCTTTCCAGCTTTTCGGCCACATATTCTCAGGACATAGCGCAAAGAATAAGGCAAATTGGGGGAGCGAATCACAGAGATTTGTTAGAAGATAACAAGTTGGAAATGTCTGCAAGAGGGACAGGTGAAAACGGAAGCACCTCAGCAACCATGCCGGTTATGCTGGACAGACTGGAGACAAGATACAGACGCGATGCGCAAAAAACTCCACCGTACAATGTAGATGGTTCACCTGACAGCCTGATGGGAACTGCCATGATTGGTACTGGACTGGACGTTCCAAGAATTAACCTGATGACAGTTTTTGGACAACCAAAGACAATGTCCTCCTACATACAAGCAACAGGAAGATCAGGGAGAGAAGAAGCTGCACTTGTGGTAACATTCTATCAGGCTGCAAAACCAAGAGACCTCAGCCACTACGAACATTTTATGGGACACCATAGGCAGATCCAGAGGTTTGTAGAGGCACCAACTGTGTATCCATTCTCTGTAAAAAATATGGAAAGTAACATGGGACCCGTCATGGTATACATGCTAAGAAACAAAATCAAAAAACAAGATGGTAACTTTGTCCGGACATATCATGTAGACAATACCACACTGGACGAACCTGTTAGATGGGCTAGAGATGACACAGCGATAGAAATGGGAAGAAATGGACCGAGCGGAACGTCACACCATCAGGACAGTGATGTTACTGAACTTTTTGACGTAATAGAAAAAAGGGCGCAAGCACAGCACGGGGTAAGAAAACCACCTACATACGCAGCACTGGCAGATGAGAGTGCCTATGGAATTGCAGAATCGGAGATTCACAAGTGGAACCAAGACGCACAGAGGTGCGAAGCAAACGGATGGACTTTGGATTATGTAGAATATGTTCCGACACCAAACGACTGGCACTGCGTAGTTCTTGGAGATGTGAAACATCAGACCGAGGCTACAAGGACTGGCAGAACACAGCCTGGCGAAATCATCATAGTTTATCCAAACGCCCCACAGTCGCTTCGCGACGTTGAAGTTGAAACACATGTGAAGACAAGCGAAAAATCTCAAGGCGTAAGAACCTCACAATTCATAATAGGAATGGGACCTGGTCACATTTTCCAGCCAAAAGGTGGAGTCTCAAGAGTAATTCCAGATCCAGATATCGGAATTTTTAGTACAACATGGTTCCAAAACTTTCCAAACGTACTTGAAGATGACTTGAGAATTGACGATGCAAAGGTTTCAGCAACACTGACCAGCTTACAGGAAATCGCCGATCCTGTTAAAGCCGCAATGTACAGAATACCTACAAATGACGAGTTAAAAGAATATCAATCCGATAGGGAAAGTAACGACGTCATTTATGATGCAAAACCATTTCCACAGTTTTACGTATGCACAAACAAAGTGGCACATATTGTGCCTATAGGCAGAAACGGACGTAGCGGTGACTATGATTTGATGTTCAAAAATGACACCAGAGCAGACAGTCCACAATGTCCAATTTGCCAAGGTCAGCGAAATGCGGCAGTTAGCTCCACAAGATTTCTTCTTTCGTGTCAGAATGGACACATGGACGACATAGACTGGAATGCAGAGATACACAAGACTCACGAAAACGATTCCAACCCTAGGTGTACCCCACCTACACCAGAACTTCCAGCTGCTAGAGCCCCAAGATTTAACCATGATACTTTTGCAATTAGATTCAATCCACCTAACAAATCTGGAATGGAGGCCATGATACTTTATTGTCCAAGATGCAATAGAGAAAAGGCAATGAGTTTAATTTATTCAAACCAAAAACGTAGCTGTACAGAAAGACATCCGCAGAAGGAAGCGATTACAACTTTGGGAGGTCGCACCCCCCCTACAATACTTCAACCCTGCAATCAGCTCATGCACGTTACACAAAAGTCAGCGTCATTTCTGAGAAGTCCTGAGATTACAACAATGCTTTCGGTCGGAGAAAATACAACACCAACTGACGACCTGTTTCTGAGTGATTTAAAAGTAAAAGCAGCATGTGACAACTGGGAATGGAACGATGGAAACCAGAGAGAGATAAATGCAGGAAATCTCGAAACATTCCTAAAAAATTCTTTAGGACCTCGTCCAGCGGGAGCACCTGGCGAAGGATTGTTAAGCGCAGAAAAAATATTCAATTTGCTTAATGACAGACAAGCAACATTACGTGCAATTGCAAACCGAAAAAAAGTGTTGCCAAGTGATTTGGACGAGCTCTTCATCGAAGAGTTTCACCAATTCCTAAAAGGAACTGGACCTGAGGGGGCCCCTTCTACTGCGGGTCCTCGTGGAGAGACCCCAAGATTCAGGATGGTTTCAAGTGATTGCAATCGCAACGTCGGAAATGGCAGATACAAGTTAAGAAATGAAAAGACGGGAAATGAAACCCCCAAGATTCTGTTAGCGGCGGCGGTAAACAATCTTACAACCATAACAATTCAGACAGGATTCAAGAGGCAACAAAACGAAGAGGGTAGAAGAAACAATCAACCCGCAGAGAATGTAGAAATTGGATTTCAAAAAGGCAATGATCTATGGTATCCTGCAGTGGAATTTCAAGGAGAAGGCATATTTCTCAGATTTGTGGAAGAGGCTGAAAACGAAAATACTGACTGGAATGACATGTCATGGACCCAGCCATTGCAGGGGGAAAGGGCCGAGAAATGGAGAACAGATGCGCTTGCAAACGGTCAGCATTATGAAAAATATGCCTTCAGAAATCACAGTGAGAAACAGCATCATACATCAAGGATGTACGAGCTTGATCCTGATTTTGTTTGGTGGCATAGTTTTGCGCACGCACTGGTAAAGACAATCCAGGATTCTGCAGGATATTCAAATGCTGCGATTAAAGAAAGAGTGTACTTTGAACGTAATGATGACGGTAGAGTTCGCGGAGGAATTCTCCTTTACGTGTCACAGCCAGGGGTTGATGGTACAATGGGGGGAATGATAGGCCTTATTGGCGAGCTAGACAGGTTTGTTGATGGTGCAATTGACATGCTTGAAACATGTTCTGGAGATCCAATGTGCAATCCAAAAAACGGAGGACTGGAACCATCTGACACGCCATTCGGGGGAGCCGCATGCTTCGGATGCTTGATGAACTCCGAAACATCTTGCGATATAAGGAATTTTTATCTTGACAGAGAGGTGTTCCGGGAAAATAAGCTTGTCAAACGATAATTCCAGCATTATAATATCAGGCGAAAAGTTTTGGGACGTTGATGCGGGAAGAAGATATGATACCGAGACCACACTGACACAGATGCTTGGAAAAGCAAAGAATACAGAGATACACATACTTGCATATCATTTTTCTAACAGCAAGAAACTAGCACCACAAATTCTCAATCTGTTTCAAAAATGCCTTGATAACAACTGCAAGGTTTTGATGGTCGTGGATCATCTTTACAAAACATGGGAAGACGGTAGTTATAAAATGCCAGTTGACGATCTAAAGGAGCTTAATCGAAGCGATAACTTTAGACTTTTTAATTTTGACAGAGGAGATGGAGATTTGCCACAACTGCATGCAAAAGTCATAGTGGTTGGAAGAGCTGAAGCATTTTTTGGTTCAGCAAACATTTCAAAGCGAGCCATGAATGAGAGCTATGAGATAGGAATACGTATCAGAAGCGGAAGACATCCAGAAAACCTAGCAAGGATGATAGAAAGAATAGCGTTTGACAAGGAACTCTGCGAGGAAATTTCCTAGAAAACAGTATGTAAAGTATGCATAGTATGCATCATGTATTTTACATTCATGACTAACCAACACAAACCATGAACGGCACTGATAATGTTGCAAGGATGATTGATGAAAAGGTGACCAATCCAAGAGACAGGCAGGAATTGCTTGAGGCCATCAAGTCAATCACGAAGCGAAAGCTCATGAAAATCAAGTATGTAGGCGTGGAATTCGACACAAAAAAGATAGGAAACAGCGAGGACAAGATTAACGTCGCCCTAGAAAACGGATACCAGCCTATTACTGACTATCAGACCCCCATGGGACTGGTGATGGTACTTGGCTTATGGAATGAGGACTAGCTCAAAAAAGTCATCTCTGCTTGAGGCAATGACGGACGTGGGATGTGGCTTTGCCATGTACCTTCCCATCAATTTTTTTCTCCTGCCACTTTTTTCAGAGGGTATAGCATCGCATGATATTGTTTCTTTTCTTGAGATAAGTTTGATCTTTACGTGCATCGCGCTTGTGAGAAAATATGTCATAAGAAGATTTTTTGCAAGGGTAGAAAGTTGCGTTGAAAAGTCCTAGGCATTGTATCTTGGTATGTTATCAAACACGTATTTCTCATCAATCTTTTCGTCAAGCAAAAACTCTGACGCGTACTTGCCTTCCTTTGTTAGTGAGATCCACCTGTGCTTGCCGACCTTTTCCACCTTTACAAACTTCCAGTCAAACTCCAGCGCGCGTATCAGGTTCTTGTCAAGGCTTGCATACGTAGCCTGGTTTTGATTTTCATCTCTTGCGTTAACAATTATCAGCTCAGTCCTTATTGCAATGTCAGCAAGATTTGCCTTTGTTATCTTTCCGTAGTATTGGATAATTGCAAGGGTTTCAACGAGCTTCTTTGGCGGAGTCTTCATCTCATATGTAGGAAGATCCTCGTCAATGTCGCCAAGTCCATACGCAAGCTGTTCGCCTTTTCCAAGTTTGTGATATTCTTTTGGACGCGGATAGTACGGATGTATGTTGTCGCGGTTCTCACAAAGCATGCATGCCATCATGCAGCCTATTCCCTGTAGTTTGGATCCGGTTGTAACGTTGACATAGATCTGGTTCTTGCTTTCCTTTCTGATAATGTCATTTACGGTTTTGATTATGGGAAATATTCTGAATCTGTTTGCCTTTACTACTTTTACCTCGATGTTTGCCCTCTTCAGTTTTGTCTCACATGACTTTAGAAACCTTGGCGAGTCCTCGTCAGGTTCCTCATGAACAAGCAGATAAATTCGGTCTGCCCTCATTTTCTTTGCAGACAGTACGACCCTGTCCACCTCATACCCAACGGGGGCAATATGCACGCGTAAATTGGTCATTTCATGACTAACAGTATCCATAGTATGCATAGTATGCATCATGTATTTTATAGTTTTGGATTTCCTATATCATTTAAGAAATGAGTGATTATACTATAACCAGAAAAGAACACGCGGGATGTCAGCATGCGCATGGGAGGGCGCTGCGACAAAAGTGCTGACTGACCGCGAGAAGGGGATTGTTCACTATCTCTGCGTTATGATAGTGGCAGTTCTTGATGGCAAAAGGAAAGAACTCTTTCTGGAAACGTTTGGAAGGCTCCAGAAGGCCAGAGCACGGAGCCTTTCAGACTCTGAAATAGAGGTAATTGTTTCGGACTTGGAAGAGGAGTTTTTGCTGTCAGATGTTTTTATGAAATCAGACAGGCCTAGAGGGCATGCCGGAGATGAGAGCCTGGTATGAGATGCAAGCAGTGTACAAGGGTCGTAAGGTATCCCGCAGATACAAGCAAGGCGATAAGGCTTTGCGGAAGATGCAGGAAGGGGGATGAGAC
>CEUY01206010.1_pt1 | contig 11337 bp, 11 predicted proteins | sample 361481 | NCBI WGS metagenome assembly CEUY01 (sample SAMEA2622737, study PRJEB7988) | marine metagenome | isolation source: saline water (ENVO:00002010), including
TAACTGCCCCGACCGATCATTAAACGCAAATGAAAATAAAAAAAAGAAACGTACTCATCACAGGTGGAGCTGGTCTAATCGGATCGATTTTAATCAAACGGCTGGGGGAAAAATATCAATTTTCTTCTCTAGACCTAATCGAAGTAAATGGAATTAAATCAACGGTCGGCAACCTAAATAATCTCGAAGCGATTTCTCCGGCATTTACGGGTATCGACACGGTGGTACACCTTGCTGCAGATCGTTCACCAGAGGGTGCCTGGGAGTCTATTCTTCAAAACAATTTCATCGCTACGTATAACGTTTTCGAGGCAGCTAAGAACGCTGGTGTGAAACGTATAATTTTCGCCAGTTCAAACCATGTCGAGGGAGGGTTCTACCTAGATGAACCTTGGAAACACATTGTAAATGGAGACTTCCATCGACTCAAAGACGATCAATATGAACTGATTACTGAGCGGCACATGATCCGACCAGATAGCTATTACGGTGTAGCAAAGGCATATGGCGAGGCGTTAGGTAGCTACTACAATGATTATCATGGATTGAGTTCTTTCCACCTGCGCATAGGCTGGGTACTAGAAACGGATGATCCGACATTTTCTCCGTACGCCTTATCGATATGGCTAAGCCACCGTGACACCGCACAAATCATAGATCTGTGTATAAACGCACCCAAATCACATAAATACGATATTTTCAATGCAACATCGGACAACACATGGAAAATATTCGACATATCTCACGCCAAAACAACTCTAGCCTATAAACCCAAAGATCGTGCCGGATCAGATTTTGTGCAGCGTAAATATGTTCGCAAAACTTGACTATATAATCTCATTTCGCAGAACCCCTTTCCCACGCCAGATTCGTGCCAAATTATCGTCTAGAATGTCTATCACTCGCTCTTCATATAAGCGTGTTTCTCCACCCGTGTGGGGTGTTATGATCACGTTCTCCATACCCCAAAATTCTGACTCTTTTTCAAGCGGTTCTGTCCAGAAATGATCGATAGCGGCTCCAGCAATGCTGCCTGATTTCAATGCTTTTACCAGTGCCGGTTCGTCAACACATTGACCACGTGCAACGTTGATCAAATAAGCGGTAGACTTCATAGCCGAAAGAGATACCTGATCAATAATATTCGTAGTCTCGGAATTAAGTGGGCACGTAAGGACAACGAAATCAGCATCCGGAATTAGCTCGTCAAGTTTATCTGGTGTCAAAACTTGGTCGGCGGGACCCTCAGCCGTAGATGGATTTCTCTTTGTCGCAAGAACTTTCATATCAAATGCTCGAGCGAATCGAGCAAGGCGCGAACCAATAGCTCCCATACCTACAATCAACATCGTTTTACCAACAAGCTCATCTTCTCGCTTAGTCAGATCCCCAATCATGCCTCGCCAGGTGTTAGTGTGCTGATTATCTCGACCTGTGTGAATATGACGATTAAGGCCAAGAATCATAGAGATTGCATGCTCAGCGACCGCGTTCTGATTCACACCGGCTGCATTGGCTAACCTAATCCCACGGCGCTTTAATTCATCAAGTGGAAACTGATCATAGCCCGCGCCGATAGACTGTATATATTTAAGATTCTTGGCATGGTCTAATAAGGCGTTATCCCAGAATCCTGAAACAACAAAAACATCAGCTTCCTTGATTCTGTTAATGGTGTCCTCAGCAGACCAAGTTTGAAAATATTTCGCTTTTGGAGAACGACTCTTATATGTTTCTTCCATACGGTAGGCAACATGGGCAAAGTGAATCATGGTTTCACTGGGAATTGGGAAAGCTTCAGACATAATTTCTCCTGATATCAAAGTACTCTCACACATCGATGGCACCACACTCGTGCCAAAATCGCTGAACCGTAAATTATCTGAAAATAATACCGCTGAAGTAGATATACGCATATGACAATACCTAGCAACATCATGATAAATAACGAATTCGCTTCGGTAGTCGTCTCGCCTGACGCAGGTGCGGCTTTAAGGTCAATCAAAATTCTCAAAAACGGAGAAGTCTACGAACTTCTATCAGGCGGAAACAATGAACACGATCCTAATAAATTACCTCACGGTGAGGGTTCATTCATAATGGCGCCATGGATTAACAGAATCCTCGAGGGACGTTTGTTAGCTCCTGATGGTGTACACCAACTACCGGTGAATGCTTTTCCTCACGCTATCCATGGACTAGTACGAGATCGAAAATGGAAGATTTCGAGAGCTTCTGAATCATCAATAGACCTAGAAATCAAACTCAAAAAGCCTTGGCCATATGCGGGAAAAATTGAATACTCAATTGAACTTAGAAGTATGTCTTTAATCCAAACCGTGGAGATAATCTCAGCTCCATCTGAAAAACGTAAGTTCCCAGTTAGTGTCGGATGGCACCCTTGGTTCAATAAATACCTTGGCTCTGAACCTGTAATTGCCAAAGCCAACGTTCAAGCTCAATGGGAACTAGACAGTACCGTCACGGCTACAGGAAATCTAAAGGAAACCGAAATAACAAAGCGACTTCAACACGGTACTACGTTTGCAGTAGGAGAAGTAGATGGATGTTTCATGTTGGAAGAAGTTGGATCAGCTGTCCTAACGTGGCCAGAGCTCACACTAAAAATCGAAGGATCGGAAACGATAACACATTTCATGTTCTATTCACCTGAACATGCTCTCTGTGTCGAGCCGCAGACATGCACAGTAGATGCAGCGCGTTTGGCTAACCAAGGAATTGAAAACACTGGTAATTTTCTAATCAGCAACGGCACACCACTTATCGCATCTACTACATGGAGCTGGGATTAATTTATATAAAGTCTAAACAGGCTTAAACCCATTCACAGTAATACAATTCGCAAACGTAAATCTAGCACGAAAAATTTTTTGCCTTTTTAGCGAGACGGTCCGTTCACAAAATGTCCATGCCAAAAAATACAATTGCGAATCTACTTTCGCCAGCCTCACAAAACGATAACGCTATCATAATCCCAAACGGTCCAACTACTTCATATGCACAATACGCAGATGAGATTGAACGAACCTCGGGACTGCTTGCAGCTGCAGGTGTAAAGCCTAGACGGCCTGTTTCTATCGCTTTAGTCAATAATCTCGAATTCATGGTGCTATTTCTAGCAGTGGCAAGGGCAGGAGCAATCGCTGCCCCATTGAATCCTGCTTACACAGTTGATGAATTCAAGTTCTTTATGCAAGATGCTGACTCACAGATGGTTATTGTCCCTTCGGGTGAAAATCTCGCTCGAGAAGCAGCAAATGAGCTGGGAATACCTGTGGTTAATGCATCACTCGACGGCAACCACGTGGTGCTTAGTAATAGCCTCGGTAAACTAACCAAGGTCACAGATCCTCAACCTCCATCACCTGAAGATCTTGCTTTATTCCTGCACACATCAGGAACGACTAGCCGACCAAAAGGTGTGCCGCTCACACATTCCAATTTGATGAAATCAATCAAAAACATCAAAAATCATTATGTACTCAGACCTGACGATACATCGATCATTGTTATGCCCTTATTCCATGTCCACGGACTGATGGGTGCATCGCTCTCAACATTAAATTCCGGTGGTTCACTTGTAATACCAGAACGCTTCTCCGCATCAAACTTTTGGAATTTACAAAAAGATTACTCGGCAACTTGGTATTCGGCGGTCCCAACAATTCATCAGATTCTCCTAATGCGAGCTAATGACGACAATGCCCCGGATAAATCATTCCGATTTATTCGTTCCTGTTCCTCAGCCCTAGCCCCGGCAATTTTCGAAAAGCTTGAATCAAGATTCGGTGCACCTGTTCTGGAAGCCTATGGAATGACTGAAGCATCACATCAAATGTCTTCATCACCAATGCCTCCTGGTAAGCGAATCCCGGGTACCGTTGGTCAGGCAACAGGTGTTGAAATAGCCATCATGGACATGGAAGCCAAAGGTCAACTTCAAAGCCCAGATAAAATCGGTGAAGTAGTAATCAAAGGCGAGAACGTCATGCATGGCTACAACAAAAATCCCGAGGCAAACGCCGAAGCATTCGTCAAAGGATGGTTCAGAACAGGAGATCAGGGATTTCTGGATGCCAATGGCTACCTTTCCCTCACCGGCCGCATAAAAGAGTTGATCAACCGTGGCGGTGAAAAGATTTCGCCCCTAGAAGTGGACGGTGTACTGCTTAAACACCCAGCGGTAGCTGAAGCAGTTTGTTTTGCAGTTCCTGATGAAAAATATGGGGAAGTTGTTCAAGCCGCAGTCGTATTGAACGGAGATACTGATCAAGAAAGTATCCAAAATTACTGTAGAGAACAACTAGCAGACTTCAAAGTCCCAGATGTCGTCTACATTACGGATGCCTTGCCGCGAACAGCAACGGGCAAAATTCAGCGACGCCATATGGTCTCAGCATTTGTGAATACGGACTAAAAATTTGTGATTGGAAAATTATCTTGTTGAAATACAAAGCTAAAAACATCCCATACGATGCAAAATACTAATAAGCTTTGTCACTATTGTAAGTTTTTAAGTCGTGTGACGGTTCACAGCCAAAAATCTATCTATCTAACACGATAAATACGATATTAAAAGGAACGGTTTACAGATGTTATTAGGTGTTGCGGGGCTGGTGCCTGGAGACTGGAAATCAATAGATGGAGCGGTACTAGACAATGTTGCTGAGCATGGGTTCAAAACTGTTCAGATTCGAGTCAGTGATCCACAATCGATGAAAGACAAGGACGTACAGAGGTTAAAATCCATGTACGCCGATCGAGGGTTCGCAATGCCACAAACAGTAGGAAACTACGGAGGCAAACTCGTAGCCGAAGATGAATCAGAGCGCAAGAATGAAATCAAATTCGTAAAACGCATGATCAATTTAACCGCAAGATTAGAAAGCCCCAACACTTATCTTCGACCGGGAAGCCTGAACCCTAAAGGTGGTTGGATGCCCCATCCTAAAAACCATTCACAAGAAGTTTTCGATCGACTTGTAGACAGCACCAAACAAATATGTTCCGTTGCTGAAAACGAGGGGGTCATGATGGCAGTGGAAGGTGGCGCAGTATGCCCAATAGACTCTCCACAGCGAATAAAAGACCTGATTGATGCCGTCGGTTCCAAAGCACTTGGGTTCAATATGGACCCTGTAAACTTCGTCAGCTCGCTCGATGTTGCTTACAACACCACATCACTAATAAATGAATTTTATGAGCTAATTCCAGATCGAATTCTCGGTTGTCACGCTAAAGATTTCACAGTAGTAGATGCACTGCTACCACACTTTGAAGAATCAATCATTGGACAACCCGAAAGCATGTTAGACAACGAAGCTTTACTGTTGGGTTTGCAACAAGTGAATCCTAAGGCCCACGTACTTGTCGAACATCTTCCAGACGATAAAATTCCTGTCGCGGCTGACGGAATTCGCAAAGTTGCCGAAAAAATCGGCATCGAATGGGACTAACATATAAAAAATGCCCGTAAATCTTTCAGGAAAAAGAATAATTATCACCGGTGCAGCAACAGGTATCGGTAGATCTACAACTGTGCGCGTTTCAGCGTCAGGTGCGAAAGTCGCTGCATTCGACGTGAACGATGCCGATGGTGCGGCAACAATTAGTGACGTAAATGAATCTGGAGGAGATGCTAGATACTGGCACGTTGATGTTAGAGACGAAACCGCCGTTGCCGGAGCCGTTGCGGCAGCAGAAACCTGGCTGGGAGGCGTTGATGTGCTAATTCACATTGCAGGAGTGTTGCAAGGCGCCGCCCTCGAACTCGATGAGTTTCCAGAAGACATATGGGATACCGTCATCGATATCAATTTACGAGGATCATTTACTATCTGTAAGTACGTCACTAGCGTAATGAAGAAACAAAACAAAGGTGTGATAATTCTTACTGCTTCAGGTGCGGGAGTGCACGGTGGAAGTTCATCATTCGCCTATGGGTCTTCTAAAGGTGGTGTCCATGGGCTTTCACTCGTCATGGAATCCCATCTGGAAAAGTACAACATACGCGTTAATGACGTACTTCCAGGAGCAGTAAGAACACCTCTAAAAGTAACAAACGTGCAAGATATGCACGATGCTGGAGGCAAACAGGGTGATCTTGGGGACAAGATCGATTCGTTGGTTTCGCCAGACGATGTGTCTAAAGTATATGCATTTCTGGCTAGCGACGAAGCTGGCATGGTAAAGGGCAGCGTGCGGACCCGATAGTTAGCGCAGTCAAACTACATTTAATTTCCCTATGCCAGCGCTTTACCTTGATGAATTTTACAGACTTACTTTTTATTAAATTTAATTGAGAACTACAAACAGCTTCTACTCTTGCTGAGCTGTATCTCGCTTCTCCCACCCAGTACGAAACATTCTAAGAAAGTTGCTTCGACCATATGGATGTTTCCTAGCTTCTTCTTCGTTAAGGATCACACCTATGCCTGGTTCCGTTGGCATATTTAAATAACCGTTTTCCACTCTGTGAAAGCCCGACAATACATCGGAAACCCAGGGCTCAAGAAAATCATCGAAGCACTCTTGAATAAACACATTTGGCGTAACTGCATCAATATGCAGCGCCACCATAGTCTTATACGGACTTTCCGCGTTATGAAGTGCGATCTCAGCGTGGTTAGCCTGCGCCAGACCTGCGATTTGCAATGATTTCCATATTCCGCCAACCTTCAAGGGCTCTGGGTTAATCACATCTGTCGATTTATGTTTCAGAAAATCTCCGAATTCGTGGAGATGCTGCATTCGCTCTCCTGCAATAACCCTTACTGGAGTCCGACGCGCCACTTCTACTAGTGCCCCCACGTCAGATGAATAAACCGGTGTCTCGAACCATGTCACATCATAGTCCTTGAGCCAATTGCCTATTTCGATCGCCGCAAACGTATCAAACCGATCATGTGCCTCAATCAATATATCCACATCATCACCAACGGCATCACGAACTGCAGCTACAAGTGCCTTAACTTCCCTCGTTTCCTTACGTGATAACTGCATATGCGCATCACCGAACGGGTCAAACTTAAGAGCCGTGTAACCTTTAGCTATAACCTCTCTTGCTTTATCCGCAAACCCATCTGGTGTTCGTTCCCCGGAATACCATCCGTTAGCGTACACACGTACTTTGTCCCTAACTTTACCCCCCAGCAGTGTGTAAACAGGAAGTCCAAGCGACTTGCCGAGAATGTCCCAGCATGCCATCTCTATTCCCGCCATCGGAGCTGTGATATTCAGAAATGAAGCAAGATGAAGTTTATGGAAAATATCATGAATATCACGAGGGTCCATACCAATCACTAAATGCTTAACTTCCTCAACAGCAGCTACACGGGGCTGAGTCTCCAAACCACCAGTTGCCTCTCCAACCCCAACTATCCCCTGATCAGTTTCTACAACCACATAGATCCAGTTCTTCCAAGGATTTCCTACGACAACCGTTCGTACATCAGCGATCTTCATTGATTTGCTCCAGGCTCATGAATTCAGTGATAGTTATTTAACAAAAAATGAAGCAGCCGGCATTCTGTTTACTGTAAATGCAGTGCGATAAGGTTAATCAGCGATTATAAAAACAATTTGTTGTCAGTTAATCTCTATTTATGAATGACCTTTGGATAGAGATTACCCGCTGTGTTTAACTCAGTGCCATTATCATCATGCCATGTTAGACCCCAAATTACTCACCAATTTACCGGACGACCCCGATGTAATAGCACCCGACGGATCAGAAATACGTTTAATTAAATCACCGGTTCCTAGTTCAAGTATGGTTCATGTGCTTCTACACCAAGGAACCACAACTCACGCTGTGTACCACGTTACTGTCGAAGAACAATGGCTTTGCGTAGCTGGTGAAGGAAAATTATGGAAAAAAGACAAGAAAACTGAATCAATTACCAAACTTCGTGCGGGAGTCAAATGCAACATTCCTGTGAGAACTATATTCCAATTCCGATCAACCGGTAATACAGCGTTAGAAATCATTTTGAAGACCACTCCGCCATGGCCAGGCGAAACCGAAGCAGTACGTGTGAAAGGCAAATGGAAACCTCGAATTTGAAAATAAATGAGATAACGACACTTATCAAATTTCTATCTATACACAAGATCACAATTTAAAGTGCAAATCTTCAATCGGAACAAACTCTGTGCATTGTTGATTCGATTGCCACCGATCCCGTACTAATAAAATAAATGGGTTTTAAAAAGTAAAGGCTAATACCATTGAAGTTTAGTCTCCAGCATTATCTGAAAAATATATTCATGCCCAACATTTCTTAACAATGCCCACACAGCTTTAACACATTTTTAAATTAAATTAGTCAAATCAATCACAGAAAGGCGTAAAAATGATTTCAAGAAAACTGATTATTGGAGCTGCTTCAGGTCTCCTAGGCGCATTAGCGCTGGCCGGAGCTGTTTTCGCTCAAGAAGACTCGCCGAATAATGAAAATCCAAGAAACGCTATTAACGACCGCGTAGCGGAAATCTTAGGAATTGAACGAGAAGATCTTGATTCAGCAATGCAGGTCGCCAGAAAAGAGCATCACGAAAAAAAACGTGAAGAACACTTATCCGCTCTTATAGAAGCTGGAACCATTACACAAGAACAAGCCGACGAGATCAAGGCTTGGCAAAACAACAAACCCGAGGCCATGAATAAACTCAATAAATTAAAGTTAGATGACCTCAAAAATCGCAGAGCTAAAAAAGATTTCAGGAAACCGAACAAAAAGAAACACGAAATAAAGCATGGCTTCGCAAATAAGTTGTCAATTTTGGTGGAAAAAGAAGTAATTACCCAAATAGAAGCTAACGAAATAATCACATGGTTACAAGAAAAACCAGAATACGTGGTAGATCTACGTAAAAAACATAAAGCAGATGCAAAAAGATTTGAAACCAAATTATCGGTTGACAGCTAATTAACGATCAACGTGTGATTACACATCCAAAATTCCTGAAAAAAGTGCTTTTCAGCTTGTCGAGAAGCGCTTTTTGCTTTTCTGTAATAAAAGCGGCATATAAATAGCATTGATATTTATTAGCAAGGAAGATCGTAGAAATTTCACAAAATACAATCGAAATCTGACAAACTGTGTGATCGTACGGTCAATACATTCTCACCAGAAAACATAACCTGTTTTGCTGTATAGGAACGTGTATATGCATCATAGTACTAACAATAAGACACAGCGCCTTCAGAAGTGGTTCGATGCTCGCCCCAATTGGGATCACGCGTCCTACGGTGAGTTTATGCACATTGGCGCAAACCAAACTATATTCCGGATCGCACTTCAAGACCAAGATGTGAACAACGAAACTAAGGTTCTGGACACTGCTTGTGCAGTCGGCGGTAACGCCCGGTGGATGGCGTCACTGTTCGGGTGTGAAGTACATGGAAACGACATAGACGAAGAAGCACTCGAGGTTGCACGAGATCTTGCCGAGATAGAAAACATTTCACACCTTTGCAACTTCGTTAATGCACCTGTAGAAAATTTGCCATTCAAAGACAAAACGTTCGACATGGTAATAACTACTGACGTTTTCGATGCAGTGGAAGTTAAGAGAGTGCTTAAATCTGGCGGCTTTTTTATAGTGGTCTCGTTATTTGAAGATCCAAATGTCACCCCGATGCAATTAGCGGAGGGATGGGGATTGGAGCTCGAAGTATCCCTTGATGTAACTGATCTTGCATCGGCATTCAACCGTGCAAAAGAAACTGAAGCTCGTTTACTCCATGAATCTAAAATGATCGATGCCCGTGAGCTGATAGAGATTATGAACAAAAGCGTCGCACCATATAAAAGAGGCAGCCGGCATTACATCATGAGATTACGCAAAAGTTAAGTTAATAAGAAAACATCTATGACAAGTCATTCCCTGAAACAATTCCGTGGCATCTACGGCATCCCTGCGACCCCATTCAATGACAATGAAACTCTTGATATTCCCTCTCTGGAAAGCGTTCTAACGTTCTCCGTAGAAAATGGCTGTCACGGCATAGTAATGCCCGTTATGGCGAGCGAATTTCAATCGCTAACTGACACTGAACGAAAAATTGTTTTTGATCTAACAATAAAAATCGTGGACGGCAGGATTCCAACGATAGCCGGAATTTCTGGAGTTTCAAATATTCACTCGATCGAACTGGGTAAATACGCCGAAGGGGCTGGGTTCGATTCGATAATCGCAATGCCGCCAGCCAATCTAGCAAAGCCTTCCACAAGCGAAGTTGTAACTTTCTTCGAAAAATTAAGCGAAGCGGTACAAATTCCTATTTGGATTCAAAACCACAATGTCGGAACTGCTCTAAGCGCTTCGCAACTGGCCGAACTCTGCGAAACAGTAGAAAACGTCAGTTACGTCAAAGAAGAAACAGCGTTCGCAGGCCAGCTCACCACCGAACTCTTTTCGAAAGCAAGTAAATATGTTCATGGCGTGATGGGCGGAATGGGATGTAAATTCCTAGTCTCAGAGTTCAACCGGGGCATGTGCGGCAATATGCCAGCCTCCCACTTTGGTGATATACATTCAAAAATTTGGGACCTGCTCGAATCAGGAGACGAAAAAAGCGCTCGAGCAATCCAAACACGGATGGCACCACTAAACAATTACGAAAGCCTCTATGGTATGAGGGCGTTCAAAGAAGTTCTCTATCGACGAGGGGTAATCAAAACTCCAACGACACGGTCACCAGGTAAACGAAATCTCGATAAATACGACTTAACTGAGTACGACAAGCTACTTGAATCTATTGATGATCTGCTGATTTGGAAGGCTTCATAAACAATTGAAAATTGAAGCAATAGATCTTTTCTATATCGCGTTACCTGAAATAACCAGAACAGCTGATGGTACTCAGGACTCGCTGCTGGTAAGGGTCAAAACCGACAATGGATTAGAAGGCTGGGGAGAATGTGACGCTTCACCTTTGGTATCTATGGCCGCATATGTGATGCCGATGTCTCACTCGAACATAATCAATATCCGAGAGGCACTCTTGGGCGAGACAATAAATTCACCCGCAGACGTAATTAGACTACGAAATAGAGCAGGTGAATACGGTCTTGACGTTCAACAAATTGATCATGCCGTTGCCGGGGCGGATATCGCTATGTGGGACGTACTCGGTAAACATCTTGGCGAACCCGTATGGAAATTAATCGGTCACGATACCTCTTACAAAAAACTCCCATACGCAAGTGTCCTGTTCGGTGATAACCCTGAAACAACTCGGGCCATAGCCAAATCGATCATTGCGCGTAAATTCAGGGCGGCAAAATTCGGATGGGGGCCTATAGGCCG
>CEUY01019526.1_pt1 | contig 11333 bp, 13 predicted proteins | sample 361481 | NCBI WGS metagenome assembly CEUY01 (sample SAMEA2622737, study PRJEB7988) | marine metagenome | isolation source: saline water (ENVO:00002010), including
ACAGAATTAGAGTAATTGCATCTTTCTACGACAACTAAGACAATACCATCTAAAAATGAAAATATACAAAAATAATTCCTTTAAGAAGTCACTTTTTTTAATATTTGCCTTCTTTCTTATCTTTTCTCCAATAAAATTGGGAGCAAAAATTGATCTTATTGACAGAGTCATTGCAGTAGTAGACTCTGGGGTGATTATGGAAACAGAGTTAAATCAAAGATTGAAACAAGTCATAGGGAAAATAAGAGAGAGTGGTACAGAATTGCCTCCTAAGAAAATACTTGAAGAACAAGTTTTAGAAAGGCTAATCGTAGAAGAAATCCAGCTCCAAATCGGAGAAAAGGCTGGAATTAAAATTAGTGATGCAGAATTAAATAGTACTTTATCTGTTATGGCTTCAGAGAATGCGTTGACTTTAGAAGAGTTCAAGAAAAGCTTAGAAAGCGAAGAAATCTCATACAGAGAACTTAGAGATAATCTAAGAAAAGAAATGATAATGCAAAGAGTACAAAGAGGAAAAGTGGGTCCAAGAATTGATGTTTCTGAACAAGAAATAAAGAATTTCTTAAATTCAGAGGAAGGAAAAAGTAGGCTTGCAGAAGAATATAATGTCCAACAAATTTTAATTCCAATAAAATCAGGTTCTTCAAAAGAAAAAATTAAAGAGGCTCAAAATAAGGCTGAGTTGATTATTGAAAAATTTAATCAAGGAGAGGCTTTCCCTAAATTAGCTACAACCTATTCCGCTGGACAAAATGCACTCGAAGGAGGTAGCTTGGGTTGGAAAAAAGCTTCAGAACTTCCTTCTTTGTTCATAGAAGAAATAAAAAAACTAAAAGTTGGGGAAATCTCTAATGTAATAATGAGTGGAGCTGGCTGTCACATCCTACTCTTAGCTGAGAAAAGAGGGAGCACTGTAAGGTTTGAGGATCAAACCAATGCAAGACATATTTTAGTGCAATCTACAGAGATTAGAACAGAATCACAGACAGAAGCATTGATTAAAGATTTACACCAAAGATTGCTTGAAGGAGAAAGCTTTAGAGAATTAGCAAGACAATATTCTGAAGATCCTGGATCTAAGATGCAGGGTGGAGAATTAGGTTGGAGCGACCCTTCAACTTACGATCCAGCCTTTAAAGGAGTCATGAATGAAACAGAAGTAAATGAGGTGTCTTTGCCATTCAAATCAAGTTATGGCTGGCATATCCTCGAAGTGCTTGGCAGAAGAAATGAAGATGTAAGTGAAGAAGTAAGAAAAAATAGAGCATATCAAATAATCTTTACAAGAAAGTTTGAACAAGAACTTCAAAGAACTCTCGTTGAAATGAGAGCAGAAGCCTATGTAGATATTAAGTTAGATTCATGACAAAACTCGTTATCTCGTCAGGAGATCCCGCTGGAGTTGGTCCTGATATTTGCATAAAAGCTTTCGGTTTAAATCAAAAATTACCATATACACCCATAATACTTGGGGATCCTAATTTGTTTGAGGAGAGGGCAAAAAAATATGGATTTCCAATCAAAATAAAAGAATATAACGGACAAGAAGAAAGTTTTTTATCAAGAGATTCTTTTTGGATGACTCCGTTCTACCTGAAACGTGCTGTAAAAGCAGGTATACCTGATCCTATGTCAGCCTCTTATATGATGGAAATGCTCGAATTCTCGATTTCAAGCATTATGAAGGAGGAATTTAATGCTCTTATTACTGCTCCAATAAATAAAGAACTTATTAATAAGGCCGGAATTCCTTTTAAAGGTCATACTGAAGTCCTGGCAGAATTATCTAATACACCGAAAGTTTTAATGATGCTTGTATCAAAAGGTCTAAGGGTAGCTTTAGCTTCAAGACATATACCTATAAAAGAAGTAACAGATTTCATTACATATGATCACCTGAAAGAATGTATACAAATTCTTAATTTATCTCTAAAACAAAGATGGCTAATAAAAGATCCACATATCAAAGTGTTAGGACTAAATCCTCATGCTGGTGAGGGTGGTTTTATAGGAAAAGAAGACAAAGAAATTATTTTACCGGTGATTCAAAACTTAAATAAAAAGGGATTAAAAATAACTGGTCCTGTATCTGCGGATACAGCGTTTCTACCTAAAAATCTAAAAGGAGTAGATGCTGTATTGGCGATGTATCATGACCAGGGCCTACCTGTATTGAAAACTCAAGGTTTCGGTTACGCAGTTAATATAACGCTTGGATTACCTTTCATACGAACCTCAGTAGATCATGGAACGGCATACGAAATAGCAGGCAAATCCGAAGTAGATGAAAGTAGTCTTTTAGCTGCAACTGAAATGGCAAATAAAATATCTGAGCGTTGTAAATGTGACTAAAGCAAAGAAAGAGTTAGGACAAAATTTCCTTGTTGACTCTTTAGTCATAGAAAAGATATTAAATTATATAAACCCCAAGAATCACGAGAGTTTTTTAGAGATTGGTCCTGGAAAAGGAGCGATAACTGAAGACTTATCAAGACTGTCCCTATCTTTAGATGTGGTTGAAATTGATAAGGACTTAATTCCAAACTTAGTAAAATTAAATAAATTACACAATAATCTTTCTGTTCATCAGCTAGATATACTTAAATTTAATTTCAATGATCTTTCTAGAAAGAAGAGCAAGTATAGGGTAGTAGGAAATCTGCCCTACAATTTATCTTCTCAAATAATTTTATGGTCGTTAAAGCATTTAGATCATGTAAAAGATTTCCACTATATGTTTCAAAAAGAATTTGGAGCAAGGTTGCTTGCAAAACCGGGTAATAAGTCTTATGGGAGAATAAGTATTTTAAGTCAATATATGTTGAAAGGTATTGCTCTCCTAAAAATATTCCCAGAAAGTTTTAATCCTAAGCCAAGTGTTGAGAGCATGTTAATTAAATTTACTCCAATAAAGGGTAGAAATATTCGTTCTCAGGAGGCTGTAAGGTTACAAAAGCTTACAGCTATGCTTTTTTCTAAAAGAAGAAAAAAAATATCTTCATCATGCAAAAATCTATTAACTATCAATCAACTTATAGATATGAAAATAAACCCTGATGATAGACCAGAGTCTTTGAGAGTAAGTGATTTTTTAAGAATGACAAATTATCTAATTAAAAAAAATGCCTAATTATGCCGTTGGAGATATACAGGGTTGTTTCAAAGAGCTCTTGGGGTTACTAAATTTAATTAATTTTAATCCTAAGAAAGACAAACTTTGGCTAGTGGGGGATCTCGTAAATAGAGGGCCGAATTCTCTGGAAGTTCTTGAGTTTATTTACTCCATTAAAGAATCATGTAACGTTGTTCTCGGAAATCATGATATTCATCTGTTATCTATTGCAGGAGGCTTAAGAAGCCCCAATAAAGAGGATACTTTAAGGGAAGTACTAGAATCTCCAAGATTGCCATTTTATGTTGATTGGCTGAGGAGCTTAGGTCTTGTTTATCAAGAGAATATTGATACTAATAATGGAGAGAGAAAATTCATAATGACCCATGCTGGAATTCCTCCTCATTGGACAAAAGAAGAATTAGAAAGAAACTCTAAAGAAATTAACAATGTGATGAATAATGATACAAAATATAAAAATTATCTAATAAATCTATACGGAGACTTGCCAAGCAAAACTTATCCTAATATTACTATAGACGAAGAGTTAAGGCTTAATACAAATTATTTAACTAGAATGAGGTACTGTAAATCTGATGGAGAGCTAGATTTTGTTATGGGGAAGACAAAGGGAGTAAAAGAAAAGAAAAAAGGAGATTTTAAGCCATGGTTCCTTCATCCTTTAAACTTAAATATCTCTAATTTCCATATTATTTTTGGTCATTGGGCTGCTTTAGGAGGAATAACAGGAATCTCTAATATTTCAGCAATGGATACAGGTTGCGTTTGGGGTCATAAATTATCTGCATTTAGATTAGAAGATAAGAGATTGTTTAGTTATGATCGTTTAAATTAAATATTATGGAAATTTATCTTGTAGGAGGAGCAGTAAGAGATACTTTATTAGGTATTGAGGTTAAAGAAAAAGATTGGGTGGTAGTTGGTTCTAGCCAAGCACAAATGATTGAACTGGGTTATAAACAAGTGGGTTCTGATTTTCCTGTATTCCTTCATCCAGATAGTAAAGAAGAATATGCTTTGGCGAGAACAGAAAGAAAATCTGGATTAGGACACAAAGGCTTTTCATTCAACACTAAATCCGATGTTACTTTAGAAGAAGACTTAAAAAGAAGAGATTTGACAATAAATGCTATAGCACAGACAGTTGACGGAACTTTTATTGACCCTTTTGGCGGTCAAAAAGACATAAGAAACAAGGTATTGAGGAAAGTATCAAGAGCTTTTGAAGAAGACCCGCTAAGAGTTCTTAGGGTAGCTAGATTTGCTGCTAAATTAAAATACTTAGATTTTTCTATTGATAAAAATACTTTAGGAGATATGAAAAAATTATCTCTCTCAGGCGAACTAGATACACTTCCAAAAGAGAGAATTTGGCAAGAAACTTTTAAATCACTTAAAGAAAAAAATCCTGAAATATATTTTGAAACATTGATTGAATCAGAAAGCTTCTCGTCAATAGAAGATATTAAGAATATTGACCTAGCGTTTTTTAAGAAAGTGTGTTCAAAAATTGATGAACCTCAAATGAGATGGGCTTCTCTTGTATTGAATACTAAATATAACTTAGAAGTTATGAATGAAATTTTTGGAGCTCCAAAGAAAATACGCGAATTAGCAAGAATTTTGGGAGAGTTAGCAAAATTTTGTAGAAGCCATCGAAATGAAGTCAAGGCCCATGAAATTTTGGCTATCATTGAAAAGGTCGATGGAATAAGAAGAAATAAGCGTTTTAGAAAGGTTTTGAAAATTCTAAAAGCGAGTGAAATATTTCTAGCTGTTGGTAGGGATACCTTTCCATGGGGTTCTATAACTAAAAAACTAATGACTGTAAAAGTTTCTTCTAATGAACTGAAAGATAAAGAAATTAGAAAAGATTTAAAACTTCAGCGTTTAAAAATAATAGAAGATCAGTTGAATAAAAATGGCTAAAGATAAGGTTGTCTTTTTAACAGGAGGTAGCAGGCGTATAGGCGCTAATATGGCTAGATACTTCCATAAAAAAGGTTTTAAGTTAATTCTGCATTTTAATAATTCTTTAGAAGAAGCTGAAAGTCTAGAAAAATACTTTTTATCTAAAAGGAAAAATTCTTGTACTACTATACAAGCTGATTTTTCAGATCAGAATTCGACAAACGATGCCATACGAAAAATTTTAGAGAGAACGGAAACACTAGATGTATTAATTAATAATGCCTCAGGATTTTTTTCTACACCTATTAAAACAGCTTCAAAAGAGCAATGGATTACCCTTCTTGATACCAACACAACTATACCTTTGTTCCTGATACAAGCTTTTCGACCTCTACTAGAAAATTCTAAAGGCTGTGTGATTAATATTTCTGATTCACAAGTAAATTCAGGGATTGCTAAATATAGCCTTTATGCAGCCGCTAAGTCAGCACTAGAGTCTTTAACTAAGTCTTTAGCTAAAGAACTAGCTCCTAATATTCGAGTAAATGCTATAGCACCAGGAATTATCTTATGGCCTGAAGCAGAAGGCCTAAATGAGAAAGAAAAATTAGCAATAATTAAGAAGACATTTTTAGGTCGAGTTGGTAAACCTGAGGATATCTCAGCTGTTGCTTACATGCTGTATAGATCAACTTATATTACCGGACAAGTTATAAAAGTAGATGGAGGAAGATCTATTCAATAAATCTGCACCTACAAGAAAAAACTAATTTACTTTCATTAACCTTTTAACTATCTTTCTCACTAATTAATAAATAAAGATATGGATTTTAAAGAGAACCAAAATACAGGAACCATGGATATTATAGAAAAGCATCGTTTCGATGAAGGTGCTCTTGCTGACTTTATGGAAGAAAATGTAGATCAATTTGAGGGTCCATTATCTATCGAAGAATTTAAAGGGGGCCAATCTAATCCAACCTATCTAATTAAATCAAATTCCCAGTCTTATGTTCTAAGAAAGAAGCCACCAGGAAAATTACTAAAATCTGCTCATGCTGTAGAGAGAGAATATAGAGTAATCACAGCCTTAAGAAATACTGAAGTTCCTGTACCAAAGACATATGCATTATGTGAAGATACTAAAGTAATAGGAACTGCCTTCTATTTAATGGAATTTAAAGATGGTAGGGTTTTTTGGGACCCGACCATGGCTAACTCATCTGCTGAAGAGGCTTTAGGGGTTTACTCATCTATGAACCATACATTGGCAAAACTTCATTCAGTAGATCCCATTCAAGTAGGTCTTGAAAGCTTTGGACGACCAGGTAACTATGTTGGAAGACAGATTTCTATCTGGAGTAAACAATATATTGATTCTGAAACTGAAGAAATTGAGGAGATGAATAAATTAATAGAATGGCTGCCTAATAATCTTCCTTCTGACAAACCTCTAAGAATTGTGCATGGAGATTTCAGTTTATCAAATCTCATGATGCATAATGAAAAGCCTGAAATAATAGCAATATTAGATTGGGAATTGTCTACCTTGGGAGATCCTTGTGCAGATTTTAGTTACCACTGCATGCAATATAGAATGAACCCAAATCTATCAGATCAAGATTACTGTAACAAGACAGGTATTCCGACTGAAAAAGAATATGTAAATTTATATTGCGACAATACAGGATTTGATCTCAAAGCTGAATGGGAACTTTATATGGCTTATAACCTTTTTAAATCTGCAGGTATACTGCAAGGCATCTTAGGTAGAGTAAGAGACGGCACAGCTGCAAGCAAACATGCTAAAGACGTGTCTGCAAGGGTAAGGCCCTTAGCAGAAAGTGCTTGGAAACTTATAAAAGAAAATTTTCTTTAAACTTAGAATCAATTTTTAGTTTAAGCTTATAAATAATCTAATAGATAGAAAAAAGGAGTAAAAATGGCAATAGATAAATTTTTAATTGAAGCAAGTCATATCATGATGTTTGCTAGGTCTATAGGAGATGATAATCCGATTTATTACGACCAAGATTACAAATCAGATTCAGGTTGTGAAGGAATAATTGCTCCACCAACATTTGCCCAGTCAAGCGCTCAATTTGACCCTGACTATTTTTTACGACCAAAAACTGGAGGTGAAGGTTGGTTTGGATCGGGAAAAGAGCCAACTGGATTAAAGCCTTCAAGTGGAAGTGGAGGTGGAGGTGGAGCGGCAGCTGGACTCCATGCTGAACAACGTTTCGAATATCATTTACCAGTTAAAGCAGGAGATATTTTAACTGCAACTTCTAAACCAGGAAATGCTTGGGAAAAGGAGAGTAAACGTGCAGGGAAATTAAAATTCAGCGAGTCGGTAACAGAATATAGAAATCAAAATGGAGACTTGGTCATTACAGCTACTGGGGTAGGAGTTGAAACAGAAAGGCCGGTGGATAGTTAAGGAGTAATAATGTTAAAAGTAAGCGAAATAAAAGTTGGAGATACCTATTCAGAGATTCTAGTGAAGGATCTTAAAAGAACCCAAATAGTCCAGTATGCTGGTGCATCTGGTGATTATAATCCTCTGCATACAGATGAAATATTTACAACAAAAGTAGCTGGATACCCTAGTGTTTTTGCACATGGAATGTTAACCATGGGTATGACAGGAAAAATGGTAACAAACTATGTTGGTGACGGAACTTTAAAGAAATATGGAGTTAGGTTTACAAGCCAAGTTTGGCCTGGAGATACTCTCTCAAGTATAGCTACTATTACTGATATAAGAGAAGAAAATGGAGAAAATATTGTTGAACTAGAGATTGAAACTACTAATCAGGATGGTATTGCAGTAATAACTGGTTCCGCAACAGCAAGAATTTCTTCTTAAGAAATGAACCAAAACGGAAGTCAACCAGAAATTGGCGGGCGATACGCAAAATTTGCTCTTGGCCTGTTAGTTGTAGTTTATGTTTTCAATTTTATAGATAGGCAAATACTCTCAGTATTAGCTGAAGATATAAAAGCAGATCTTGGACTATCAGATAGCGATCTGGGTTTCTTGTTTGGTACAGCTTTTGCTGTTTTTTATTCAATCTTTGGAATACCTCTTGGAAAATTAGCTGATGTTTGGTCAAGAAAAAAGCTTATTAGTTTAGGTCTAGCCACTTGGAGTATGATGACTGCCCTATCCGGAACAGCTCAATCATTTACAGCTCTTGCTACATACAGATTTGGAGTTGGAATAGGAGAATCAAGTGCAAGCCCAGCTACTTTTTCATTATTGTCTGATTATTTTTCTCCTAAAGTTAGAGCTACAGTCCTCGCAATTTATTCTAGTGGGGTATATATAGGAGCGGGGATAGGAATATTTTTGGGAGGTTGGATAGTATCATTATGGAATAGTTCCTTCCCAGACCCCCTTCTTGCCCCTTTTGGATTGAGAGGATGGCAAGCGGCATTTATAGGAGTTGGAGTTCCAGGATTACTAATAGCTATTCTTACCTGGCAAATTAGAGAACCAAAAAGAGGTATGAGTGAAGGAATAGATTCTGAGGAAGATACTCAACCTTTAAAGACTACCTTAAAAGAGTTTATGGGACTAACTCCTTTAGTATTTATTCAAACAAAAGATAAAAAAAGATTTTTATTAACAAACTGTTATTTTGCATTCACTTATTTTTTAGTCTTCTATCTTTTAATTCTGATAACTGGAGATTACATTCAATGGATTGCTTTTGGTATTGGGTTGTATCTAATGACTTGTTGGATACAAGGTTTAAAATTTAGAGACCCAGTAGCCCATGGAATGATCTTTAAGAGCAAAGCTTTGATATTTGCATTATTAGGTTTTCCTTTTATTGCTTTTAATACCTATGCCCATGGCGCTTTTGGACCAGCATTCTATATGAGAACTCACGGCTTAGATGAAGCTGTAGTTGGTACCGTACTAGGATTAATAGTTGCTGTTGGGGGGGTGATCGGAGTAATAGCTGGAGGCATAACCGGAGATAGACTTAGGAGAAGGAACCCTAATGGTAGGTTGTGGGTTGCTTTTTTTGCTGCTCTTTTTGTTATTCCAACAAGTTTAGGTTTGTTATATTCGCCCAACCTCTACATGTCTCTTTTTTGGAATTTTCTTTTTCATATAGTCTCGCCAATGTGGGTAGGATTGGCAGCTACAACAGTTTCTGATTTAGTTTTGCCTAGAATGAGAGCTATAGCGGGTGCTTTTTATCTTCTGGTTTTAAGTATGATAGGTCTTGCCCTTGGACCATACACAGTTGGTAAAATAAGTGATATTTTTCAATTAGAAGGTCACTCTGAAGGTGATGCATTAAGACTTGCCTTTACTGTAGCTTTGTTTTTCCTTGCTATACCCTTAATAACTTTTGTTTTAGCTTGTAGATATCTGCCTGAAGATGAAAGCAGTAAAATAGATAGAGCTAGAGAGCTTGGAGAGATAATTTAAAAAGATTATTGGTCAATATTATCCAATATTTCTTTAAATGTTTTCTTTTGAACAGGGTGGACTTCTTTAGGAGACAGCTCAACAAGAGGTTCCAAAACAAAAATACAATCTTCAAGATTCCTATGAGGTAAAGGCTTCTTGCCTTGTTTTATTAAATCACCAAACATGAGTATATCTAAGTCTATTACTCTATTAGATAACCCCCTCTGATTTTCTTTCCTGCCTATATCTTTTTCTATCCTAGCAAGAATTTCTTGTACTTTTTGTAAATCTAAATCTGTAGAGAACTTGGCTACTAGATTTAAAAATTCAGCTCCTTTAAATCCTATAGCGGCATATTTATAGGTTTTTGAAAATTTACAATCAAAATATTGGAGCAATTGTTTTTTTGATCTATTGATATTAATTTCGGGCTCAATATTGCTACCTACTCCTATATATACTTTATGGTTTTTCAAGGTCTTACAATTTTTACTCCAACTAACTCAGAGCCTCTTAGCGCACCGGTCTTCTTCAGGAATAGTTTTACCCTTTTTACTTTAAATTCTTTAATGATAGTGTTGGCAACTTTTTCTGCTAATCTCTCTATTAAATTAGTTCTGCTTTTTTCAACTAAAGAGATAACCCTCTTTGATATTTTTTTATAATTTAGAGTATCTTTTAGGTTATCAGTTCTACTTGCCTTCTTTATGTCGTAATCTATTTCAATATCTAGAGATATAACCTGCTTTACTTCTTTTTCCCAATCATAAATCCCTACAATTGTTTCTATTTGAAGGTCTTTAATAACAAATTTATCCATTTACTTATTTAATTCAGACAGATCCCATCTTGGTTTTATTTCTATAGATTTACTAAAACTGCTTTCATTATTAAATCTATGGTAGCCAGCTACAGCAACCATAGCACCATTATCTGTGCATCTGCTTAAATTAGGAAAGAAAATATCTATACCCTGAAGACCCTTTTGTAGTCTTTTTCTTACATATTGATTTGAAGCCACCCCTCCTCCAATTACAAGCTGGGTATCACCAGTTTGTAAAAGGGCTGATTTACACCTCTCTACTAGTGTTTCAGCTACAGCTGCTTGGAAAGAAGCAGCTATATCTGCTTTAAAGTCTTTAGAAAGTGGTAGTTTCTTTTTTTTAACAACGTATAGAACGGCTGTTTTTAATCCACTGAAACTAAAATCAAGATTTTTTTTATTTAACATTGGCCTGGGTAAATTATAAGAATTCGGATTTCCTTTTTTAGCAATTTTTTCTATTTCAGGTCCTCCTGGATAATTCATTCCTAATATCTTAGCTACTTTATCGAATGCCTCTCCGACAGCATCGTCTCTTGTTTGGCCTAATACCTGATACTGACCTATTTCTAAAGCTTTTATAAGCAATGTGTGCCCCCCTGAGACTAGTAAAGTTAGAAATGGAAATTGAGGTGACCTTTCTTCAAGAAGATTCACTAATAGATGTGCTTCCATGTGATGAACCCCAACACAAGGCTTAGACCATCCTAATGACAAACTATTTGCAAAAGAAGCACCTACTAGTAAAGAGCCGCTTAGACCCGGACCTTTTGTGTATGCAATAGCATCTATCTGATCAGAAGACTTACCCGACTCAGATAAGGTTAATTTAACCATTGGAAGTAACTTTAAAACCTGGTCTCTAGATGCTAATTCAGGAACTACTCCTCCGTACAAAGCGTGTTTTGCTGCTTGACTGAATATATTTTCGGATAAAATTTTATTCTTTTTACTATCGTATAACGCGACCCCTGTTTCGTCACATGACGTTTCTATTCCTAAAATAATCATCTTATTCAGCTTTCAAG
>CEUY01048567.1_pt1 | contig 11316 bp, 2 predicted proteins | sample 361481 | NCBI WGS metagenome assembly CEUY01 (sample SAMEA2622737, study PRJEB7988) | marine metagenome | isolation source: saline water (ENVO:00002010), including
TGAGAGTCGTCGTCGATTATGAGGTCCTCGTCCTCATCGGTTAGGCCTGCAGCCTCCCTAGACATTTGCTCTTCCAACTCGACCTCCAAGGCACCCATTTCCCAAGGCTCGGGAGCAGCCTGCTGTCGTGGCTTGACGAATAGGAGTGCCCCAATCAGAATCATGACAGCAGAAACTAGAGCGACCAGTGTGTTCAAATCTCCACTAATCAACTGGTCATACCAGGAATCGCTAGCACCTCCCTCGCCGCCCTCAGAAGATCCAAACGATGCCTCTGACCAAGGTCTAATTTCCAGTGGGTCGACTGATAGCCTGTGGACTTCTCCATCGAAGGCAACGACTGCAAGCCAGTGACTCACTGCGTTGTTGATTTTCTCTCCATCGATATCAGTCAATATCATCATCGTTGTCGGATCATCAATTTCTCCAACCAGATATGCCTCACCAGTCAACTCGAATGGGTCGGGACTGACGAATACGTGGTATTGGATGACCTGTTCGTCATTAGGATCATCCCACCTAATCTCGACATGGTCTCCGGATGGATTCCAATTAGCTCTGATGCCGGTAATCTCAGGCAGGTGTAGGCCCGGATCAAGTGAGTTCTCGTCGACTAGGCTGATCATAGTCGCTTGTAGATTGGTATCCCAGTAGTTACCTGACGAGTCTACAGCTACCACAGTCACCCAAATTGGTACCGAGGGAGCGAGGGGTAAGCCGTCAGATAGCGTCTCGAGAAGTGCCGGCATCTCTGCATCTCTACCAAGGGTCATTGCGGGCTCCATGTTTCCTAGAGAACTGAATGGAGAGCCGGCAGCGGCGTAGATTCTGTATTCGCCCAAATCAGATGCATCGCTCTCTGGGAAACTCACAAACATCCCATCACCATCATCGGGAGACCTGTCCTCTAGCATCGGTGCTGCAATCCTGTTTGGAGGTGAGATGTCTCCGCGATTATCGAGTGGGGCGACTAGAACTAGATGGTCGCTCATGTCAGTGAGGTGGACGTGTCCTTGGATATCATGAGTGGTGATTGTGACATATAGAGGAGTAAGTGGAACAATGGGTTGTGGAGTTAGAGATTCCACAGTACTGCCGTATAGGGCTGTGGACATCGTTATCTCCAATTGAAGTGCACCACCAATCTGTCTCTGATCAATCTCAAGTAGACCGCAACCAGCCAAATCATCGCTGCATCTCTCCCAAATTTCGGTGAGATCGTCGAGTGGATAGTCAGAGACCCAAATCACATAATGGCTGAAGTCCGGGGCCAAGGAGCGGTTCCAGAGAATATCAATCGCGGTTCCATCATCCTCCGGGTGATCCCAGGCGCTCAGGCCCTCAACTCTGTCGGGGGGCTGTCCCTGTCCAGCGATGTTAGACATCGGCGTGGCCTCGACGACTAGGACATCTTCCACATTCTCATTACCCCAATCATCAGAAGCTACGACTCCAATCCAGTAGACTACTCCATTCTGTAGTGGATTTTCTCCGATAGAGTCGATTACTATCTCACCAGTTGTGCAGTCAGAGACATATGTTGCAACTGGCCAACCATCAACAATAGAAGGGGGTTGCAAACCTGAGGCAGGCAGAATGTACACAGTATGGTATGTGCAGTCTTCCTCTCCATTAGGTGTCCATGTGACTAGGATTCTTCCTCCCTCATCATTTGGAGCATCAGAGGCAGCAGTGTCGGTGATAGGGGCAGGTGGGATGCCGTCGTCTAAGCCGCCGGCTGTGACAACGGGGCCAACCACCGTTGCATTGGCAGCATCAAACTGTCCGGCCTCGTCCACACAGACCGAGGCGAACCAGTAGGTCTTCCTCTGCTCCAATTGCAGTACCGTGTTATTCCCAGCTGCATAGGAGACATCAACATGGTCGGTTAGGGCTATAGCATTCGAAATCTGATACTGAACAGCCCATATGCGAGTACGATCAGGGTCCAACTCTGTACAGGGCGACCATTCCATCAGAATGGTTCCAGGTGTGCCACCAGAAACGGCCTCGGCGTGGAGCCACTCGGGCGGGGCCGGAACCTCGTCGGTTGGGGTTGCGCTGTCTTCCCAAGCTATGGGAATACCAACGGAACCATCTGCGTATGCAATGGCTATTGCGGCCCTGTACTCTCTACCATCAGATAGTGAAACTGTGTTGCCGTCGCGATCGGCGGTGGTAATTGTTGCACTATTCTGTGACCAGTAGGGGATCTCGACATACGTCGAGAAATCGTCTAGATCATTCTGAGATGGAACCCACTCTGGGTCATCAGTTGAGTCCCAGACATACAATCTGTAAGCATACCATGCGGCGTCCTCAGCAGGAAGCCAAGAAGCCTCGAGTACGCCCCCTCCGTCGTTTGGCCTATCGATGAATGAAGTCATCTCTGTTGGGACTTCGATTCGCTGCCAGTCATAGGTTATCCTGACTTGTATAGAGCCGTTCTGAGGTGATTGCATTCTGATATGGACTTGAGCAGAGTTAGTGCCAGGAGCAAGATTGGAGATGGCGGATTGGAATGAAGATTCGATATTCGGATTCATTGAGGCGAGCTCCCATGATCCCGAGTAATTGAGGCTGACAGACTGAGCCCAAACCCATGCTCCGTCTTGAGGTGCTGAGAGAGTTAGGGCTCCGGTATACAGAGGCAGCTTAGTCGGTATCATCTGCTCATTACCTTGAGGAATCAGGATTGAATTCTCATCATCTACCAAGACCGTCGACATTCCGGGTCGAGACGTATTGGTGATATCCCATGTGTTCTGAGCAAACAGGGCTGTCAGAGGAGATGCTCTTCGTTGATGATCGGTCTCCTGTTCCCTCATGCTCTCTACTGGATGATACAGGTGCAGTCCATCCTGAGCGATGATGTATAGTCCAGAGTCGTCTAGGAAGCCATTCGAGATGCCTGGAATCAGTTCAGAGGATACCCTAGAATGTTCAGATCCAGAATCAATCACATCGACTCCTCTTGGGCTCAGGACGGCTAGATAGTCACCATCCGATAGTAACTGGAAAGGTGGCCATGTAAGCAGCGAGCTTCTGCCTCTTCCGGACTCCATCTGTCTAGAAGTAGCATTCCAGTGAACTATTGGCTCGCTGTCAGTCGCAATATGGACTCCCCAATCATCCGTCGCAATCGACTTGACATCGTTGCTTGGAATCATGTCGATGTTGTAGGTCCCATTTGACATGTCTGTAGCAACATCCCAAGCGGCTACTCCGGGCCTCGTTGAGCCTTGTCCGTTGTGAGAAATGAATACAGCTGCGTCATGATGCAAGAGGGTGGTCGATCCGTCGGGATTGTTCACCAATCTAGAAGTGGCGTCAGCGAAGGTGATTCCAGAAACAGTGTTGCCAATTAGTCCATCACCGAAGTTCAGAGTTGTAAGTACTGACAAGTTGTTCTGATGCAAGACGGTGAGCCCGGCGGAACCTCCAGCAAGTACGGTACCATTTCCTTGGATTCCTGTATTGATTGCGAATAAATGCTCGATAATTGGAGTTGGTAGGCCATCGATTGTTGTTATAGGATCATCCCAATCACCCCTAGTTGTATTCCAAAGTCCGATGCCACCATATGTTGCAACCATAATGTGATCGCCATAATCTAGGAAGTCTCTGACAATGTCACTTGGAAGACCTGCAATCAGGCTCCCATGAGACCATGTTCGAGTATCTGTATCGAAAGTCTGGAATCCTGCCGCAGAGCCTTCTCTTCCCATCAGACCGACATACATGGTGCCATCGTTCTCAAGGATCATACCATCCATCTGAGCGTGTAAGGCAGCGGGGGTTGGGGCGAAGATTCTGTTCGACAAATCGATCGACCAAAGGCCGCGCCCTGCAGTGCTGACCCAAAGTTTGTCGTCATCTAACTGAAGAGAGTTGATTACGTCTTGATTAGCATTGTAGCCAAATTCCCAGCGTACAGAACCGTTGGAGAGGATTTGTCCCTGTAGGACCGAAGAACCGTAGTATGCATTCGCATCTGTTGTCAGCGTCACCCAAACATGAGTAGCATTGGATTCGAATGATACGATACGGCCGCTAGTCAGACCCGCTAGTTCGTCAAAGCCGCTGACAATTAGTCCGGAGCTGTCTAGTCTGTCAACTCTGTTCAGACCGGTAGTTTGTCCGGATCGACCTATGGCATATACCGGCGCACCGCTAGATGGGGCCCTTTCAATCGAACAGCCATCCATTCCGGGGTCGAGTATCTGGCCGTTCGCGGTGGATGTTCCGGAAGTCACAATTCTAGATATTCCTCCGGTGTTGTCATACTGGTGCGCGGCCAGAAGCACGTTGTTGTGGTGTAGCATCCCTCCCGGGAAGATACGGTCCTCGGAAACTCCATCTTGAGAAGTCAAGGTCGCTAGGTACTGATTGTTGTTGTAGTTGTAACGATCTATTCCTACTCCATCAGTATCGTAACCGATGTAAAGGACGTCGTTCCCTTGATCGCAAGCCAAAGCGCGAGGATCGTCGTCGGAAAGACCCTGACTGCTGTCCGTCATTGGAGAAACCCATTCATTCAGGACTCCGTCGCCATCCCAGTCTGCGGTATCAAATCTCGCTACGCCTCCTTGGTTACCCCACCAACTGACACGACCAATTGCGACGTGAATAATGCCAGAACAGAATTCGATATCTGCAGGGTATCCTCCAGGAATGTCGCCGGAACCCAGAGACCAAGAGGACCAGTTATCGGTAGAGCCATCTAACATAGAAATGTCAGAATTTGGATTCCATCCGCCTCCCTCATAACCGCCCACCCAGAGATTGTTACCAACCACCTCCATCGTGTACAATTCTTCTGAGGTTCCAGATGGTAATCCATCTCCCTCTACCCAAGAGTCGAGCCATACCTCATTGACAGGATCCCATCTGAGAATTCCGTTCATGCTGGCGAAAAGATAGGTGCCATTCCATTCTACCATGCCCCGGATTGGGCCCTCGATATCTGTCCACTCGTCGAGTAGGGTCATGTTGTTGGCTTGGAATCTGCGCATGATGTTGTCACCATATGCGACCCACATCTCACAAGAAGCTGGATCAATCGGGAAACAGTCGCCAAGGAAACGAGCGTTTACCCTCAGAACATTACCTATGGTCTCAAGACTGTCCTCCCAAGACTCATTTGTCGCGTTCCAACGAATAATAGTTCCATCTCCATTATTCCAGTATTGTGTGGGCCTTGCTCCTACCCAGAGTTCCTCTCCGACTGCACCTATTCCCATCACAACCGAGGAATGTCCAATCTGGCTGTCTACTGCCAGCGTAGTAGCACTCGTGTTATTGTCGAGATATATTCTGTAGATGTCATCATTAGATGCCCACCAAGAATTGCTCCTCTGCAGAGAATAATGTAGAATATCGCCGATGATTACTATATCTGCGGGAATCGAGTTTGATAGGGTTGGGCCGTTTTGGTTATTGCCTCGATTCCAACTCTTCAGTACGGTGTCGTTGACCACATCAATCAGTGTGAGTCCGAAATCTCCGCCTGCCCACATTGTCCCTGGTGTTCTTCCCGGCACGAGCGCTGTGACATCATCGTCGCTGATGTATCCTTGAGAGCCATCCCAGGCCTGTAACCAACTCTGATTGATAAGATCGTAACGGGCTATTCCGGTGTTCTCAAAACCGATGTAAAGTATGTCGCCAATCTTCACCGTACGCGCCCTCTGAGTATCATCGCCAGCATTCCAAACTTCGATTACAGAGCCGTTGAGGGAATCGATTACAGCGGCCCCGTCGTTGGTGCCGGCGTAGATTCTGTTGTTACTCATCTTAGCAATTGAATAGACGAATCGTGAGGGCATGCCGTCCTGATTGGAAATACAACCTTTCAGATCATAGGTCCAGTTCCAGACGCATGCTCCTCGATTGGTTCCAGCGTAGATTCCCTCCGAATCACTGGTAATGTCGTAGAATACATATGGATCATTATTCCATCCCGGTATGCTGGTCTCCAGTTGCTGCCAGGTAGTTCCGTCCCATCTAGAAATTCCTCCATTCCCAGTAGCCCCGGTATTGGAGACCGAGGCTCCAACGAGCAGGTCTCCTTGGAAGTCGATATGCAGAGAGAGAACATCGTCATCAGGCAGAGTTCCGTCATCTTGATTCCAGAAGCCGGAGATATCTCCAGTTAGTCTGTCTATCAGTAGTAATCCGAAATCAGATAGTCCAAGATAGATGATGTCGTCGTCTACCGCTACGGGCGTAGCGTCCAGGTTGTCTGCGCCCAAAGACTGCCAAGAGCCTAGAATCGATTGGTCGTACAAGTCAACCCGCATAACTCCTGCATCAGGAGTTGCGATGTATGCTATCCCGTATCTGGTGGCTACTTCAACAACAATATCGGAATCGAGTCCATCTGAAGTCGTTAAGACGTCAACGAGAGTTACAGTAGACGTATTGACCATTGAGATTCCGGATTCGTAATGTCCGATGACCAGGATCTCAGTATTCTCATCATGAGACATGCTGGAGACATGTGTCGAACTGATTCCAGAAACAGAGCCGACGTAAGAGCCGTCGTCGGCCTTGAATCTCAAAACGCCCGCATCAAGAGTACCAACCCAGACCCAACCAGTAGAATCCTGAACAATCGAGGTGACAGCATTTGGATTGCTTACATAGTCGGTCAAATCGATTGGACTCTTCCAAGTCTGATCAGCATTGTCGAATCTATCGATGATGTCACCACCGCTAATCCAAATTTCTCCATCTTCTCCATCATCGATGTGAGTGACTACTTCCATTTGAGATGTCGACGGGCTGCTTACTAGAGTCAACGTACCATCGAGATTCTCACCAGACTGTCTGGCAAAGGCCCCTGACCCATCTCCAACTACCATCAGACCAGAGTCTGGGCTCCTAAATCCATCAGAAGGCCAAGCGAAGATAGATGAACCAGTGCCAACAAGTCCCATATCGGAAACTTGTCTTTGAGATTTGAACATCAAAGTCACAGTGTCGTATGCATGCACATTGTTGCCTGCTAATACATGCAACCAACCATCGGTCAGAGCGAATCCTTTGACGACATTGGACGACAACCAGTTGTTTGTTGACCATGAAGTGAGCCAAGAATCGCTGGTCGTATCATATCTGTTGACTCCCCCACCAATTGTAGCAATGAGGAGAAGAGAGTCGAAACTGAGAAGTTGGGAAATTGAGTTTGCAGTCAGATTGTTTGCAGTAGTCCACTGTGTGCTACCACCCATGGTCACGGAGGTTCCCGAACCGGTAGAGGTACTGTAATCGAATAATCTGACTCCGCTCTGCGAAGTTGCAAGGTATACCGTGTTGGAGATGACAACAATGTCTGTAGGGACTTCTTGGAGATCAGTAGTACAGAAGTTGGTAGTTGTGTAGATGGTCTGACCGGGGGCCAAGTGATGTAGTTCGCAAGCAGTTGCGGCCCAGACCACACCATTGTCGTCCACAGCGATGGCGTCGATTGTGGTGCTAGTTCCGGTGTCAGGTAGTTCAGTCAAATCCGAGGAGTCGGCAAGACTGCGAGAAAGTATTCTGCCATCATCGGTGCCGATTAGTAAACGATTCTCGGTTTCGTCCACAGCTAGACTCCTGCCGTAAAGATCCGACTCGATGTCGACTATTTTCTTGCTAGCTTGGTCGTCCAAATGCAACAAGTCGTCATCGAGGAGGATGTAGAGTCTACCGTCAATTGGATTGAAAACGGTATCATGAACGATAACGTTGGTAGTGGAAAAAGAAACTCTTGGATCGGCAGGTCTCAGTGACTCGATTACCAAATCCTCGATGTTGATGCCGCTAGGTAGTAACCACGAAGCGTCGCTAACAGAGTTAGGCTGTAGCCATGTATCGAGTTCGCCGTCCTCAACCTCGGGTTGATTCTCAGTGAATGAATCCTGCCGTCCGAGGTCACCATATCCTCGCCAATCGAGAATTGGGGTCTGAGTATCCATCAAAGTGATTTGAGGCTCGGTGGCCCAGTACCCTTCACTTCCATCAACTGAGATTTCGAAAGTGAGATTAGAAAGCTCTGCTCCAGGTGCAAAGTCGAGGAACCAATCCGCATATGCCATTGTACTGTTAGCAGGGTCGGCTCCGGTCGCATCTAGGGTAACCCAGCCGGTGTCGTTACTGCCTCCTGCACCCCATGCTCTGGGGTTCGAATTAGACTGAAGGTCTGCATTCAAATCCGAGGGAGGCGCTGCAGCCCAAGGCAAGGCTAGCATCAGAGTGGCTAGAAGTATAGCCAGACGCTGCTGCGACCGTAGGTCGCGGAAACTAACCGTTGACACAATTTGCCGCGTACTTGTTGAGATTAAGAAAGGAGTGGGTCTGTGATTGAACAATGCTCATCCGCCGTAGGCGGAATTTTTCGGTACAGGGTTTCAAAGCCCGAATCACGATACCGCACTATACAGGGCCGATAATGCATTTTTTCCCATTAGGATAGCATCATAGCAGAGGGGTATGCCGGCTGTCCCCGGAGGCACGACGATGGAAGACAGTGGTCTGCGCGATGATGCGTTGGAATATCACGCATCGAAACCGGCAGGAAAGATCACTGTGGTGCCCACCAAACCACACGGTACTCAGCGCGAGTTGTCTCTGGCCTACTCGCCCGGAGTAGCATACCCATGCAAGGAGATTGAGAGTGATCCTGACAACGCCTACAAGTACACCTCTAAGGGTAACCTCGTAGCAGTAGTCAGCAATGGAACAGCCGTTCTGGGCCTGGGCGACATAGGAGCGCTCGCAGGCAAGCCCGTGATGGAAGGAAAGGGGCTGCTGTTCAAGGCGTTCGCAGACATAGATGTGTTCGACATCGAAGTCGACAGAACCGATGTAGACGCTTTCGTCGAGGCAGTCAAGGCAATTGCGCCGACTTTTGGTGGAATTAATCTCGAGGATATTAAGGCTCCAGAGTGCTTTGAAATAGAGCAGCGATTGGTTGCTGAGCTTGACATTCCGGTCATGCACGACGACCAGCACGGCACCGCGATAATCTCCGGTGCGGCTCTACTCAACGGGCTCGAGGTCGTCGAGAAGAGTATTGACACGGTCAAGGTCGTAGTATCGGGCGCGGGCGCATCTGCAATATCGTGTGCTCACCACTACATCAGACTCGGAGTCAAGCCAAGCAACATTGTGCTGGTCGACTCCAAGGGAATCTTAACCAAGTCACGTGATAAAGCTGGTGAGTTGAACCAGTACAAGGCTAATTTTGCGCTCGATATGGCAGACGGTGACTTGTCTGCCGCTATGGAAGGTGCAGATGTGTTTCTTGGCCTGTCCAAGGGAGGCATAGTTAGCGGCGAGATGGTCTCTAAGATGGCTGACCGGCCCCTGATTTTCGCGTTGGCGAATCCAGATCCCGAAATAGATCCAGATGACGTCTATGCAGTGCGTGAGGATGCCATAGTAGCGACCGGGCGTTCGGATTACCCGAATCAAATCAACAACGTGCTCGGATTCCCCTACATTTTCCGAGGGGCCCTCGATGTGAGATCTAAGGAAATCACAGAGGGAATGAAGATGGCAGCCACCCATGCTATTGCACAATTGGCAAAGGAGCCGGTTCCTGATGATGTGGCCGCAGCGTATGGCGGAGAGCAGTTGCAGTTCGGACCTGAGTATCTTATCCCCAAGCCATTCGATGCTAGAGTCTTGATTTGGGAGGCTAGCGCGGTGGCTGAAGCTGCAGTGAACGAAGGAGTGGCGAGAGTCTCTGCGGATGAGTTTGATGTCGATAGGTATCGAGAGGAGCTTGAGTCTAGACTTGGTCTGACACGTTCAATCATGAGGCGTGTCATCAACATAGCGCGCAAAGACAAGAAGAGAATTGTGTTCTCTGAGGGGGAAGATCCGACCATCATCAAGGCTGCATCACAGTGCATCTCAGAGGGAATCTGTGAACCAATTCTACTAGGTCAATTAGAGCGGATTGAAGCGGTCAAGGAAGAAATGGGGCTCGACTTTGAGTGTGAGACCATTGATGTCAGATATGACCCACGCAGGAGAACGACATATGCTAACGAGTTGCATAACCTGAGAGGTAGAAAGGGACTTACTCGCGAGGATGCCGTAAGGATGCTGAAGTCGGCCACATACTTCGCACCTATGATGGTCAGAATGGGAGACGCGGATGGTTACCTTGGAGGAGTCTCACACCACTATCCCGACATCGTCAAGCCTTGTCTCCACACGATTGGTCCTGATCCAGACTCGCACAGGATAGTTGGGATGTACATGATGACTGTCAATGGGCAGTTAATGTTCATTGGTGATGCTACAATCAACATCTATCCTGACTCACGAACGCTAGCAGAGATTGCAGTCCAGACAGCCAAGGTCGCAAGGAGATTCGGAGTCAAGCCCAAGGTTGCCATGCTCTCATTCTCAAACTTCGGAACTTCGCCTGAACTGCGAACCGACAGGATCGAGGAAGCAATTTCGATTGCAAGAGAGTTGGACCCTGACCTGATAATCGATGGACCTATGCAGGCTGACACAGCACTGGTACCGGACATTCAGGAAGAATACCCGTTCATGGCCTTCGAAGGTTCAGCGAATGTGCTGATATGCCCAAATCTAGCATCTGCTAATATTGCTTACAAACTGCTGCAGAGAATTGCAGGAGCAGAGATGACTGGCCCGATTCTTGAAGGTCTTTCACGGCCAGCTCACGTCTTACAGCGAGGAGACAGTGTTCGCGAAGTTGTTCACATGGCAGCCATCTGTGCAGTCGATGCCCAGAGGCATGCTCGACAGCGCCTATAGTTGGATTTGTAATCATGAAACCTTTTCTCGAACACCTGAACATTACATCAACAGATGTTGATGAGACTATCCGATTCCTACAGACCGCAATGCCGGAGTTCAGTATCAGAGGAGAAGGTGGGGGCGAGAAAGCACAGCGCTGGGTTCATGTCGGCACGGAGGACTCCTACCTGTGCGTGGAAGATCGTGGAGCTACCAAGAAGGGGCCTCACAAGCCATACGTTCATCCAGGGATGAATCACATGGGATTCGTCGTCAGAGATGGAGCGGCGTTGGCCAAGCGTATGCAGGAAGCCGGCTACAAGCAGGGAGCGACCTACCTAGACCATCCTCACAGACATCGCTACTACTTCTTCGATCACGATGGGAACGAATACGAGTTCGTTCAATACTTCAGTGAAGATCCTAGCGAGAGGAATGAATACGAATCATAGGGTACCCTTTGATTCAGACTAGAACCTTGGGTGATGATGCGAGAACTTCTTCACTGCAGCCTTCTGCATATTGCTCAAAGTTCTCGATAAACATCTG
>CEUY01022545.1_pt1 | contig 11315 bp, 9 predicted proteins | sample 361481 | NCBI WGS metagenome assembly CEUY01 (sample SAMEA2622737, study PRJEB7988) | marine metagenome | isolation source: saline water (ENVO:00002010), including
CCGGAAATGCTAGGTTTACCGAACAAACGGATTTGTGTGTCTGAATCTTCTAATGCTTCGGAGACATTATTAAACATGATTGATTCTGAGCTTCCTTCTCCAAGTATCACGCTGGACGCTGATGGACCGTGTTGATGAATGTTGGGGATAGGGAGACCCAGAATGGCGCGCGCATGAAGCGCAAACTGTGATAGGTCCTGGGAAATTAGTGTAACGAGTCCAGTGTCATGAGGACGGGGGGAAACTTCACTAAAAATCACATCATCACCCTTAATAAATAATTCAACGCCAAATATACCATATCCACCGAGGCCCGAAGTGATCTGTTCGGCCATTCTCTTAGCTTCTTTCGCTGCAGCATCTGACATTGGCTGCGGTTGCCAGCTTTGCCTGTAGTCACCGTCTGTTTGTACGTGTCCGATAGGTTCACAGAATGATGTGCCATTACAGTGGCGAACAGTGAGCTGTGTAATTTCATAATCAAAATCTACAAAGCCTTCAACAATGACTTTCCCAGCACCTGCTCTTCCGCCTTCCTGTGCGTATTGCCAGGCAGCGTCAATCTGATCTGAGGATTTTATAGTGCTTTGCCCTTTGCCAGAAGAGCTCATTATAGGCTTAACGACACAAGGAATCCCGATCTCTTCGACCGCTGAATCAAATTCATCTTTGCTAGAAGCAAATTTGTAAGGTGAAGTTTTGAGCTGAAGTTCTTCAGCAGCTAACCGGCGAATGCCTTCGCGATTCATTGTAAGTTTTGTTGCTCGTGCAGTAGGTATGACATTGAATCCTTCAGCTTCGAGTTCGACTAGAGTGTCCGTTGCAATGGCCTCAACTTCAGGAACAATCAAGTGGGGTTTTTCTTTTTCCAGAACGGCTCGTAATTCGTCAGCGTTAAGCATATCAATGCTGTAGGAGCGATGAGCTACCTGCATAGCAGGTGCATTCTCATATCGATCAATGGCGATTACCTCACACCCGTATCGTTGCAACTCAATGACCACTTCTTTTCCGAGTTCTCCTGATCCACACAGTGCGACTCGAGTAGCGTTAGATGTTAGTGGTGTGCCAATGTTCATAATTTTAATTTTTTCTTTCTGAGTCTTATGAATTAAATGCAACCACGACAATCACAATCTTTGATAAAGGAGTGGTAGAATTTGGTGATAAAGAACTTAAAACGATCAATGTGCTGTTTTTTTAAAGGTAGATAAAAACAGTTCCTAGCCTTTTTATTAGATTCATTATTTGTAGACTCAAAACAGGTTTAAATTGCATTGCTTATTAATATAAAAAGCGGCCCCCTCAATGAGGGGACCGCTTTTTTATTTTGATATGTATATCCGCGATCTAAAATTCTATTGAATCCTCCTCCTCCTCACCATGTCCACTCAGAGCATTTTTGACTAATCGTTCAATTTCCTCGTACATTTTTTCATCAGCTTTCAGGGCATCTTTAGTAGCGTCTCTTCCTTGACCGAGCTGTTCACCTTTGTAGCTGAACCATGAACCACGTTTCAATAATATCCCATGTTCTAATGCAAGATCTAGGAGTGAACCGACTGCTGATATTCCTTCATTATACATGATATCAAATTCAGCTTCAGTGAAAGGAGGCGCGACTTTATTCTTTACTACTTTGAGCCGTGTCCGATTTCCAGCGACTGTTCCATCAGTGTGTTTAATTGCGCCGATCCTCCGAATATCCACTCTAACTGAACTGTAGAACTTCAGTGCTCTTCCTCCAGGTGTGGTTTCAGGATTACCAAACATAACACCTATTTTTTCTCTGATTTGATTTGTGAAAATGCAGGTGGTCCTTGCCTTGGCAATGATCGACGTTAATTTCCTCATTGCAGCGCTCATCAATCTTGCTTGTGCCCCAACAGTCGAATCTCCAATATCGCCGTCCAGTTCTTGCTTAGTTACCAGAGCAGCTACTGAATCCAATACGATTACATCTAATGCATTTGATCTTACAAGAGTTTCTACTATCCGTAGAGCCTCTTCTCCTGAGCTCGGTTGTGACACCAATAAGTTATCCATATTAACACCCAATTTCTTTGCATACTGAGGATCGAGTGCGTGCTCAACATCCACAAATGCCGCTAAGCCTCCATTCTTCTGTGCCTGCGCGATAGCTGTTAATGTGAGTGTCGTTTTTCCTGATGATTCAGGACCATATATTTCAACGATCCTTCCCCTTGGAAATCCTCCAACTCCCAGTGCTCGATCTATGAGTAGATTACCGGTTGGGATCACGTCCACATCGACCCGGTAATCATCGCCCATTCTTATGATTGAGCCTTCGCCATAATCTTTCTGAATTTGTTGAATCGCCAGATCCAGATTCTTTGCTCTTATTGAAGCAACTTTAGCATCCGCGGGATCTTCCTTGGCTTTGGTATTTGTTTTTTTCGTGTCAGGCACCTCTTTTTTCGTTTTTGCTTTGGGTGTCGGTTCTGTCTTTTCTGTCTTTTTAGGTATAGCTATTGCAGGCATATTGTAACGTATTATGTAATTTAGTGAACATATATACAGTGTTCAAAAATACAGTTACATCAAGTAATTTATTCCTAAAATTTCAGTTTTCCTTATATTTTAGCGAAATTAGCCCTGATATTCAATCCTCAACTAGCTGTCATGAGGCAATTAAGAGAATTTTTATGTTCTGTTCTTTTTAGCGAATAAGTTTCTCGAGCGTTTGAAAATAGATATTTGCCATTTTGAATATTTGCCAGATCACGATAATCACAATGAGGAGGTATGCGATTTTTGGAAAAATGACACCCATTTTTTTTGATGAGGATTCGGCTTCATCAGTAAAGACAGATGCCCATTTTTTGAGTTCAACATCGAGAGTTCCGGATTCTTCACTTGTTATGTAGGCCCTCGCGAAAACAGGAGGAAAATTATCAGGTTCGGTTGCAAGGACCGGGCCCACCGGATTACCAGCATCAACACTAGGTAAAATTTTTTCTTTTGCACATTGAAGTATCCGACCACTCGCAGAGGCTTCCGAGGCGGCAAGAATAGAAGATGAAACGCTATGACTGGAAATGAGATAAGTGCGGAGAATCTCGGTAAATCGTGACAATGCGAACGATTTCCGTACTTTTCCAAAGATAGGGATTTTATTCAAAAAAGCATCTAGCGATGCAGATCTTTGCGCTTTGCGGTTAGCGGCTCGAAAGCCAAAATAAAAAATCGCGCAGGCCAGATAAAAGATTATCAGGGTGGTGAAAACATTCATTGCTTCGCTCGCAAAGTCCCGGCTCTGCGCTGTTTTTGCTAGAGCAAGCAGAATAATTCCAAGGTGCAATAATAGGACCGGATAAATTAAACCGGCTTTGATCTTTTTCTGGATGCTGTTTTTTAAACTGAAATATCGTGATAAATGATTGAATATTTCGGGTATTTTTCCAGACTTTTCTCCTGCATTGATCAGGGACACTTCTAATGGACTGAGTTTGGAAGGGAGGGATTTAATGGTTTCTGTAAGCGATTTTTTTGCTTCGATACCATTGATTATTTCATTCAGAAAATTTACTTGTCTGCTGGGAGGTCGAGTGTCCAGTATCGCTTCAGCTGCATTATTTATCGGAAAACCTGCTTCAGAAAGTTTTGCGAGTTCACTGTAAATAAGGTACTTGTCGCGGTCGTTCAGCATGGCGAAAACAATTTTTCTGTTTTACTATTCATTAATCCAGTCAGTGTGGCTAACTGATTTTTTATTATGAGTGACATTAACGACGAAAAGGATACCGGCTTCATGAAGGTAGCATTACGGGAAGCTATGAAAGGAGAGGGTCTTACTAGTCCCAATCCTGCCGTGGGTTGTGTCATAGTGAAAGGTAAAAAAATTATATCCAAGGGCTATCACCGGTGCGCAGGTTTTCCGCACGCGGAAATTGAAGCTATTCAAAATGCCGGGACTAAATCTTTAAAGGGGTCGACTCTTTATGTGACCCTTGAACCGTGTTCGACTCATGGTAGGACTCCGCCCTGCACTGACGCGATAATTGATGCGGGTATCGACCGTGTGGTTTACGGAAGCAATGATCCTAATCCTGTGCATAGGGGCAAAGTAAAACGACGATTAAGAAAGAAGGGCATTCATGTCACAGAAGGCGTTTTAAAGGAGAGCTGTGAGAAATTAATTAGGCCTTTTGGAAAATATATTACGACTGGTTTGCCCTGGGTAATAGCGAAGGCCGGGATGAGTATTGATGGCCGCCTCACGAGGCCAGCAGAGGAGGGCCAATGGCTGACTTGTAGAGAGTCTCTTGCCGATGCACAAAAGGTCCGGGGAGAGGTGGATGCAATTTTAGTGGGTGCCGGAACTGTTCGTGCGGATGATCCTAAACTGACTATTCGCGATTCTAAAATTCTCAAACGAGGCAAGGAGCAGCCTTGGAGGGTGATTCTTACTCGTAGCGGAAAATTGCCTGATAATTCTCAGGTTTTTACTGATAGATTCACTGACAGGACTCTCTTATATAAGAGGAAATCATTAAAAGCAGTGTTGAAGGATTTGGCAGGCAAATATAATTGTATGAATGTTATGATCGAAGGGGGTGGTAAGTTATTGGGGGAAGCGTTCAGAAAACAGTTAGTTGATGAGGTCTGTTTTTATATTGCACCTATCCTTTGCGGAAATAAATGCACACCAGTTGCTGACATTGCTTTTCCAAGCTCGGCACAATTATGTGACATAACAGTCAAGAGGATCGGTGAGGATTTAAGGGTCAGAGGATTAGTGCGGGACTAGAACCATGATGATGAGGGTTCTCTAAGATCCGTTATCTATTTTCTTCAATTTTACGTATCGCTTCCTGAAGTAATTTCTCATCCATATTTATTAAGTTCGATGTGTCAGGAAAATTGCCACCTTTAACGTCACTGATGTATTCAGTAAAGGCAGCGATGCGTTCATTTTGCAACCGTTGATTTTCGTTATAAAAGTTGCGATATGCTTTAGCGTGCCTAGGTAATCTTTCGTCGTAATCTCCTAGAATATCATCAGAAAAAAGAAATTGTGTATCGCAACCAGTTCCTGACCCTAGGGACATTAGGATCATTGTGGTTTTTGAACTTAGGTAAGTTGCCAATTGGTGTGGAATAACTTCAAATTCAGCTGCGTAGGCACCTGCATTTTCTAGTTCTTTCATCTGATCATAGAGGCGCTTCGCCTCATTCACTGTTTTTCCAATTGCCCTGTAGTTTGTCCACGTCACGTGCCTTGGTATCATTCCGAGATGTCCGACTACCGGAATTTTTTCATTACACATTTTTTCTATTATTCTGGTGCCTGCGGAGCAATAGACAGAACTGGCTCCGATTTCTAGAGCTTTGAATGAGATTCGAATGGCCTCTTCAGCACTTGCCATGCCGTGAGGAGTTGCTACAGAAATGAAACTATTAGGGGCGGCTTCAACGATACGAGGCAATCTTAACTGGGCTTCCATGGAGTCGAAACTGCAGCTCATAAGATCTACTCCCGCACTTTCAGCCGCGGCAGCCTCTTCGGGTGATTTGACATGAATGTGAGTCAGGCACCGTTGTCCTTTTAATTGTTGAAGGTCATAAACGGTATATTTTTTTCTGGGTCTTAGCATAATCTTATTAATCAAATATTGGAGTGTGTCCTAATTGGCAATCGATAAACGTTCATTCTCTTCCATTTAATCTTTTTTATAATGCATGCTTACCCATTTTCCTTTCCGGTATATCATGGGATCTTGTAAGGATGTTTTTTTGGCGCTTTCGATGACGCTTTTCTCGTGTTCCCTCAGAATGCCTGATAATATCAAGTTTCCTTCAGGCGCTAATGCACTGAATATTTTAGCGAGGTTTGCGTTAAGTACATTTGCAAAAATATTAGCAGTGATGATGTTCCAGGAAGTTTTCTTCCTTGGTTTCCATTCGAAAAGATCCGCTTCATAAACTAATATATCGGGCGTTTCATTTCTTAATATATTGCGTTTTGCGACATCGATGGCAGTCGAATCAAAATCAAAACATTCGACCTTTTTTGAACCGAGCATTTTTGCGGCAATAGCCAAAATGCCTGTTCCTGTTCCGATATCACAAAGTGACCATTCTTTATTATTTTTTATATATTCTTTAGTGATGTCCACCAGTAATCTTAGACAGGTCGAAGTAGTTTCATGGTCCCCGGTCCCGAAAGCAAGCGCGGCCGGTATTGAAATCACATCACGGCCTTCAAAGGCCTTACTGATTTTTTTAATTTCCGATTTTTTGTTACTGCCGGTGATAATGAACCGGTCTCGAATTTTTATTGGAGCACGTTCAGAAGAGGCGTTGAGTCTTGCCCAGTCCCTTACTTTTAATTCTGATAATTGACCGCCGAATTCATTTAAAAGTTTTTGAGCTTCCTTTTTACCATTACAATAAACTTCGATGCGGAATCTTTTCTTTCCCGGCAGTTCAGTGATCACGGCATTGGTTTGATCGAGGCCCAAGAACCGATCTTCGAATACCGGTTGTTTGCTAAGAGGACTCACCTTTGACCAAACAAACACCTTTTTCAGTTTACTAAGTTAACATGAAAAGGGCCCTACATGAGGGCCTCTATTATGGAAAATGGAGCGGGTGATGAGATTCGAACTCACGACTTCAACCTTGGCAAGGTTGCGCTCTACCCCTGAGCTACACCCGCTTTTCCATGTGCGGGTAGGGAGTTTAGCCGTCCCGTGTGTGTCTTCAAGATTTTTTTGGATTTCAAATGACTATGAATTCTCCAAATATTTGAAGATTCAGCAAAAAATCATGCAAATATGGATATTGCTAGGCCTTTTAAGTAATGAAAATACTATGCAAATTTTCTTGGTTCGCGGTGAACTAATGCATGAGCATCTGAATGATTAGTTATTTTCATTTCCTTTTGGTTCCAGATCAGTTTTTGACCGTGGAAACGGTTCGCAATGTTTCCAAGCAACGTTGTTTCTGTGAGGGGAACCGCGAAATCGAAATTGGAAGTGGCCTTATCTTTTCCGAGACAAGCATCCACATATGAGTGGTAATGGCTACGACCTTTGAGCTTGGGCCTGGATAGTCCCTTGTTCTTTGAATAAGGGACTAGCTGAGGGCCTCCAACATGAGGCAATAGGAGGTTACCAGTTTCTCCGATAAAGAGGCTTCCGCTACCAGGCAGTTGCCGGTCAGCTTTTTCAAATCCTGCCAATTTTCTTGGTGGCTTTTTTCCGCCATCGTACCACCGAACGGTGATCCTTTCACCGGCCGTCCATTTAGTGCCCGGAAAATCATATTCATAAGTTGCCCATGCTGGCCAATTTTCGGTGTTCCATTTTTCATTTTGAGCCCAGTCATCAGGTACTCCAGTTGCAATGACGCTGTCAGGAGCGGTTAGCTCGAGGGCTTTGAATGGTGAATCCATTATATGACACATAAAATCCCCTATTGGCCCCGTCCCGAAATCTTGCCAGCCTCGCCAGTTGAAGGGATGGTAGATTCCGTTTTTATATGGTCTTTCCGCAGCTACTCCGAGCCACTTATCCCAGTCCAAAGATTTTGGAATGGGATCAGCCCCTGAAGGCCTTCCCTTATGAGGGAAGGATGCTCCGGACCATGCATGCACTTCTTTCACCTTACCAATGACACCTTGCTGTATGAGCATCACTGCCGAACGGTATTCGATACTGGATTGGATCTGATTTCCCATTTGAGTAACAACTCGTGCCTTTTTTGCGGCTTGACCCATGGCGCGGGCTTCGGAAATTTCGTGAGCCAGCGGTTTCTCACAATAGACATGTTTTCCAAGCTCCATCGCAGCGATGGAAACGCTCGCGTGCATATGATCAGGTATTGCTACTTGTACTGAATCAATTTTATCACCTTCATTTGCAAGTAGTTCACGCCAGTCCTGATATTTGCGCGCGTTTGGAAATTTTGCGGCTGCTTTAGACATTCGTGATGTGTCGACATCACAGATAGCAGTGACATTGACACTGGGATGAGACGAAATATTACTCAGATCGCTCCAGCCCTGACCATCACAGCCAACGACTGCATGACTCAATTTTGAGTTAGGAGATGCGGCAGAGATTAAATTTGGAATCAGTACCGGAGAAGTAGCCGCTAGGGATGATCTCTTGAGAAAGCGTCTGCGTGATGTTTGAATAGAAGACATAAATAGATAATGTTATTAAGAGACCTTATCTGCGAGCAAAATCGATGCTAATTGAATGTGCCTACGAGTTGAAGTTTCTTTCTTTAAAAGCTATTATTTTAATTCTGAATCGTCATGTCCGACAAATTAGCTGAAATCATATCTCATAAGAGGCAAGAAATTGAGCCCCTGATCCAGAGAGCTGAAAAGCTCAGATATGCGGCATTGCAAAGGAATGAGTTCAGGTCATTGGCTTCAGCAATAAATGTGGAGTCGGACCGGCTCGGACTCATTGCTGAGGTCAAGAAGGCGTCTCCTTCTGCCGGTATAATAGCCAAGGACTTTGATCCAGTCAGTCAGGCCAAGAAATATGCTGATGCCGGAGCCAGTGCCATTTCTGTTCTCACTGATGAAAAGTATTTCAAAGGGAAGCTTGAATATCTGACCCAGATACAGCAGATCGTCGACGTTCCGGTCCTCAGGAAAGATTTTATTGTGCATGAATCACAAATCTATGAGGCTTCAGTTGCCGGGGCCGATGCTATACTTCTGATCGTCGCTGCTCTGAGTCAGGAGGATCTAAAGAGGCTCTTTGATTGTGCTTATACCTATCAGTTGGAGGTACTAATGGAGGTTCATGATCTACCTGAACTTGAAAGGGCCTTGGAGACTGATGTGAAAATTATTGGTGTGAACAACCGTAACCTGAAAACGTTTGAGGTTGATCTAAAGAATACCGAATCAATTAGTGAGGAAGTCCCGGAAGATATTCTTTTTGTGAGCGAGAGTGGAATCAAAACGCCTCAGGATGCTTCTCTCGTTGCTAGCTGGGGAGCCGATGCGGTTCTGGTCGGTGAGACCCTGATGAGGGCTGATGATGTTGGTTCCACAGTGAAACAGATCATGGAGTCCCCTTCAACTTAATTGGGTTTAAATAAGCGCTTCAGGACTCTTAATCGGTTTGGTTTTTCTTTAGTACTTTTAGAGATTTTTTGGTTTTCATGCACATGGCAAACATGCTTAGGGACCAGATCATGAGGAATCCTTTCGCGGTAAGTATTTCCTGATTTTTTGCAGTTCCTTCCCGGTATTTGCCCAGTAGTCCGGCAAAGAGTTACTTCAGTCATCGGAGCTGAACTGATCATATCATTTGCTGGATAACCGTACTTTTCACAGGCGAACATTATTTTTGTCCAGATAGGTAAAGCAACGTTACTCCCGTAAGCGCCAGAGATGATGGTCTTAGGCTCGTCAAGGCCTGCCCATACACCGCAGGTGACTTTATCAGTGAAACCAATGAACCAGGTGTCTTTGAAGTCATCCGTTGTGCCAGTCTTTCCTCCCGCCGGTTTGCGAAATCCGAGTGACCTTGCGCGTGCTGCGGTTCCATTAACTGAAACGACTTTTTCAAGAATCTTTGCAGTCACAGAGCAAGGAGCTGGTGGTAATGCCGGGTAACTTTGTGCAGCTGCCCGATAAAAAACTTTGCCGCTGCTGTCTTCAATATAATTAATTGTGAAGGCTGGAACTCGACCCCCGTTATTGGGAAATACCGTGTAAGCGCTGGTTAAGGATTCGAGATCGCAATCGAGATTTCCTAGAAATAACTGAGGAGAAATTTCATCGTCTGCAATATTTATGCCCGCGTCGGCCGCGGTCTTTGTAACAGATTTCATTCCGGCAATGTTGCCGACTCTGACTGACATTGTGTTACGGGACTTGACCAAACCGTAACTGGCACTTTGTAATCCCATTGATTTACGATCAGCATTTTTAGGGTCCCAATGCGCATTGATGTTTCTGATTTCACCTTCTCTGAGGGGCCCGTCATCAATGAGTGATCCAGGCATGAGTCCTGCATTAAATGCGGCAGTGTAAACGAAAGGTTTGAACGCTGAACCGATTGGCCTTTTTGCTGAGGTTGCTCTATTGAATAATGAATGTTTGATACTCCTACCACCTACGATAGCGAGGACCGCTCCGGTCCTGTTATTAAGTAATACTGCTGCGCCCTGAAGATAATCAGGAGTCCCTTTGGCTCCATTAAGTTCGAATTGCTTTTTTGTCTGGTGCTTATATCCGGGCCATTTTTCAATGGATAATAGACCTTCTTCAATTGCTTTTTCGGCTACTCTCTGAAGGCGCAGATCAATGCTTGTATAGATTTTAAGCCCACCGTCTTCAGCGTTTGATTCGCTCAGGGCATCATCTAGGTCCCTCCTAATAGCATCCAGTGCATAGCTGTTAATGGATTTCTTTTGGACTGGCCTCTGTTTTAAGATCCGTACGCGCTGAAGCATTGCGCTTTTAAAATCCCTGTCCTGTATTGCACCTTCGGAAAGCATTCTTTTCAGGACCGTTTGGCGTTCTGAGTCAGCATCATCGTAATGACGGAAAGGCGAAAAACGGTTCGGCCCACGGATGATCCCGGCTAACATGGCCGATTCACTCAGAGTCATTTCTGATGCTCTTTTACCAAAGTAGGAAAGGCTGGCCATTTCCACGCCATAGATTCCTGATCCAAAAAAGATTCTGTTCACATAAAACTCTAGAATTTGATCTTTCGTATAATTCTTTTCGATTCTCCTAGCCAACATCACTTCAATTAATTTTCTATGAAGTGTTTTTTGGCTCATCAGTTCTCGGAAACTGTTCCTTGCAAGTTGCATGGTGATGGTGCTTGCCCCTTCTCGTTTGTTCCTAAAAACGTTTCGGTAAACTGCCCTGAGTACACCGGTCGGATCAATGCCTCCGTGGTCATAGAAACGGGCATCTTCTCGAATCAAGAGTGCTTTCACAAAGTGTGGAGACACTTGATTGATCGGAACGAATCTTGCACCAGTGCCATGCAATTTACCAATTTCATTCCCATTGCAGTCGAAGACTACTGAGCTTCTGGGCATTCTTCCGAGTTTTTTCAGGTCATAGTTTTTTGCCAATAAGGAGTAAATTCCCAGTAACACACCAACACCTATGACAGCGGTGAGGCCGCATAGTGTTCCAAGCTTTAGGATGAATCGGATCCTGCCGAAGCGATTAAGCTTTTTTTTTCGCATTAAGATGTGACTTATTTTAAGGGGGGAAGAGGGACCTCACGATCGTTTATATTTATAGATATTCAAGGTTTCATAATAAAATGATGCCTACGGGTATATTTTCACTG
>CEUY01178971.1_pt1 | contig 11308 bp, 12 predicted proteins | sample 361481 | NCBI WGS metagenome assembly CEUY01 (sample SAMEA2622737, study PRJEB7988) | marine metagenome | isolation source: saline water (ENVO:00002010), including
TTTACCTACTGTGCTTGCAATATCACACTAAATCTAATAAAATAGAAGTAATCGATAAAAAATCACACAAAAATTATATAAATTTCAGAAATTTTAGAAAGTTAATAAATTATGATTAAACTTGAAAATGTATCTTTTAGATACCCAGAAGGAGATCAGCGCGCGTTAGATAGCATCTCTTTAGAGCTTGAGAAAGGCTCTTTCCACTTTTTATGTGGCCCAAGTGGAGCAGGTAAAACAACTTTATTTAAAATGATGTACCTTGAGTTACTTCCAACTTCAGGTAGATTATCTATTTTAGGCAGCAACACAAATAACATTTCAAGAAAGCAAATTGCAGAGCTGCGTCGTCACATGGGTATTGTATTCCAAGACTTTAGATTATTAAACAAACTTACAGTTTGGGAAAACGTAGCTTTACCACTAAGCATTTTAGGTGAACTTTCAGCACAACAAAAGCAGGCTGTTAATGATATTTTAGACTGGGTTGGCCTTAAACATAAAATTCATGAGCACCCAAATAAACTTTCAGGTGGAGAAAAACAACGTGTAGCTATTGCACGTGCGGTTGTTAACCGTCCTAAGTTATTAATTGCCGATGAACCAACAGGTAACGTAGATGTTGAAATGGGTAAGCGTATTATGCACCTATTATGTGAGCTAAACAAACATGGTACAACAGTACTTGTTGCAACTCACGATCAAGAACTTATCAATTCATTTAACTACCCTCGTCTACATATTAAAGACGGTAAGTTACATAAGGAGACAAAATAATGAGCGTTAAAACAGCTTACAAGGCTTTATCATTAAAGTCAGATCCTATTTTTAAATTACTAGTAGTTATGATTATTCTACTTGGTTGGTTAGCTTCACTTGGTGGTGCTAGCATTATTGGTTTAGAAAACCTTTACCATAAGTGGAACTTAACACAAAAAAGCCGTGTTAACATTTACCTACTTGCACAAACAGAAACTAAAAGCATTGATGAACTAACACAAGAACTTTTAGAGCAAGACTATATTACTGGTATTAAACATATTAAAGAAGAAGAAACAAAAGAACTTTTAGAACAGTACCTAATTGATGATTACAAATTAGAACTGCCTAAAATTTTAGAGCTACAAACTAAAAGTTCAGCTAACTTTGCACAAATTAAGCAAATTGTTACAACTAAAATTCCTACTGCACAAGTTGATGACCCTAGCGAAATTTTAAACTCTATTGCTAATGGTGTTCGTTTTGCAGAAGCTATTACATTAGTAATTTCATTAGTAATTATTTTTGTAATTTCATTAATTGTATCATTAACAACTCGTGCAGGTTTAAGAGCACAAAAACGCCAAGTAGAAATTCTACAATACGTTGGTGCTAGTGACTCATTTATTGCTGTACTTGCTGTTAAACAAGTATTCTACTGTTCATTAACTGGCTTTGTTGGTTCAACACTACTAGCTATTAGCAGCATTTACTTTGTTATGCACCAATGGCCTATTCTACAGCAGTTTATTTTAGCAAACGTATGGTTTGTTGCAGTTTGCCTACCATTATTTATTTGCTTAGTTGCTGTATTAGTATCTATGTTTATTGCAAAACGCGTAATTAGAGGTAACTAATTTTGAGTTTATATTTACAAAGGAAAAAGCTAGCTAGAAAAATTCTATTTAGCTTTTTTGCTATAACTACTGTTATTTTAACAACCTACTTTTTAGCAGGCTTTATTTCTTTTGTAAAAAACTTACCAACAGAGCAAGACATTCCCCTATTATCACAAACTAAGTTTGACGGTATCATCACTTACACTGGTGGCCAATACCGTTTAGGTACAGCTAGTTTAATTATTAAAAATGGCTTTAAAGGCCCTGTGTTAATTTCTGGTGTTTATCCTGGTTCAAATTTAAAAGATACATTTAAAAAACTTGGCTTATCTGACCAACAAGTTCAACAAATTAATTTAGACTATATCGCTGTTTCTACAGCTGGTAATGTTCAGCAAACATCAAACTGGGCACAGTCTAATAATTTAAGTGATGTTTTAATTATTACATCATACTACCATGTACCACGTACAGAGCTACTATTAGCTAAAAACAATAATGGTGTAAACTTTATTACATATCCGGTATTTTCAAATAATGCTACAATTCCACTGTTATTTGCTGAGTATATTAAGTTTTTACTATTCAGGTTCAACTCTATAATTGATATTTCTTCACAAGGTCAATTACCATATTAACGCAATAATTTATAAAACATAAGTAAATCCCAAAAGTTAAGGAAAACAATAATAATGTTAACAAATCTAAGAATTACTTCTATTCTTCTTTTATTAGCTGTTGTAACAGGCTGTGCAACAGAAAACAAAGTTATGGAACAAGCTGAAATTGAGCAAGAGTTCCAACAACCTGAAGAAATTATTGAACCTCAACCATATGAATTAGAAGATGTTAAAAACCCAGAAAAGTTCGTAAAGTACTACTTACGTTCTAAAATTGGTATTTACAACTCTAATAGCTTAGAGTCTATTGCGCAAAACCACTACCGTTTAGCATTAGAAAATCCTAGCAATATAAAAATCCAAGAAGAGGCATTCCTATTACTACTTGCAAACAAAAGCTATGCAAAAGCAATAACAGTATCTAAAAATAAAGATGTTGCAGATTATTTAACATTTGAGCAGTTATTTAACTTCTCACAATTATTAGCACAAAATGAGACAGAGCAAGCACATGAAGTATTAAAAGAGATACTTTCAGAACAGCAACGCCTACCATACTTAAAAATTCTAAATAAGTATTTTGATTATTACCAACATAAAAATATTGAACGCCTAAGTGAAGAAATTTTAGCAATTAAAAGTTCTGTAGCTTTAGATGGTTTTAAATACTACTACATTGCCCGCGCATATGAAGCAGCAGAAAACTACCAAGAGGCATTTAAACTTTACGAAAAAGCATTTTTAGAAAATTCTTTACGTACAGAAACTGTATTTAAGCGCTTAGTTTATACAGCTAAACTTGTTGATGCTGAAGAGCTAAAGAAAAACCTGTTTAGATCAAACAGCAAATACGGTAAAGACCTTTACTTAGTTGACCAAGCATTTATTGACATTAATGAACTTAAGCCACTTAATAACGATGTTAAGAATGTTACATCACAAATATTTTACGACTTAGGTTGGTCTATTAACCAAGCAGTTAGCACAAACTTAGCTGGCTTAAACTTTTTAGCACTGTCTGACTATATTGTACCTAATGCACAAGCAAAATTCCAAATTGCAAAAGGCTATGCATCTAACGAATGGAACCCAGATGCTATTGAGTTATTGAAATCTATTGATAAAAAATCTCAATACTACTGGTCTGCACAAATTATCTTAATTGACATTATTAAACAAGATAACCCAGCAAAAGCTATTAAACTAGCTAAGCAACTACAGGCAACAAAACGCTTTAACTCACATTATATCGAAGGTATTATTGGCCAAATTTACTTAAATGACGACCAGTTCAAAAAAGCCATCCAAAGCTTTACTATTGCAATTCAAAATGATGCATCGCCTAAGCTATTCTTCTCAAGAGCTGTAGCTTATGAAAAAACAAATCAAATTGATTTAGCATTAGATGATCTAAAAACTGCTTATAACCTAAACCCTAAAAACCCTATTGTACTAAACTACCTAGGTTACTTATTAATTGATTTACATAAAAATCCAGAGCAAGGTTTAGAATATATTGAGCAAGCTGTTAGGTTAGACCCTACAAACCCTGCATCATTAGATAGCTTAGGTTGGGCATACTTAAACCTTAAAGAATATGACAAAGGCCTAGCACTATTAGAAAAAGCTTACGCCCTAGCACCACAAGACGGTGTTATAGCTGGTCATTTAGCAGATGCATACTACAAAGCAGACAGAAAAAAAGAAGCTATTATTTACTGGAAAAAAGCCTTAGAACTTGAAAAAAGCGATAAGCGTGAAATTAAGCGTATTGAAAAACAGTTGTACAAATACAACAACTAAAAACTTTTATAACTTAAAGGTTTGACAATATATCCATTTTTAATATAAGCTTATAGTTAAGTTAAGCAATTAATATTATGAGGTGAAAAACAAATTATGGCATTTAGACTAATTCAAGCAGGTAACAATTTAAAACTAGCAAAAGACAGAGTAGTTTTTTTAGGTGGTTCTAGCAGAGGTAACGACTGGAGAGAACACTTTTATAAAAAGTTTGAAGAGCATGAAGAGCTAACTTTTATTTCACCATTTAGAACATCATACCCAAACCCAGAGCTTGACCCAACAGGTCACTCACAAATTGTTGAATGGGAACGTGATGCTATTGCTGCATGTGATATTGCTATTTTTTGGTTAGGTACTAACTTATCAAACCAAGCTGCAAGGGTTGAAATTGGCTATGCACTAGGCGCAGGTAAAACTGTTATTGTTGGCGCAGAAGACTCATTCTTAGGCTTAGAGCACTTAAGTTCATTTGGCGGTATTGTATTATCAGATTCTATTGAGTCTGTAATGACTAGACTAAAATCAGAACTTGTTAGTGTTTTCTAGCATAAAGGTATTTATAAATGACTATAAATAAAGATTTAAAAAACCGTTGCTTTGGCAGCGGTAAATCTTTTTATGAAGACTACCATGATAATGAATGGGGAATTCCAGTTCATGATGATCGTCTATTGTTTGAAATGCTTATTTTAGAAGGCGCGCATGCTGGCCTTTCATGGGAACTAATACTTAAAAAGCGAGAAGAATATAAAAAGGTATTTCATAACTTTGATGCAAACAAAGTTGCAAATATGACTGATGAACAGCTAGAAGAACTACTATTAAACCCTGGCATTGTACGTAACAGATTAAAAGTATATTCTGCACGCAAAAATGCTATTGCTTATATTAAAATTCAGCAAGAGTATGGCTCATTTACTAAATACCTATGGAACTGGGTTGATAATGTTCAAATTAATAATCACTTTACAGACTGGAGCGAAGTTCCAACATCTACACCATTAAGTGATGCCATATCTAAAGATTTAAAAAAACGAGGCATGAGCTTTGTTGGCACAACTATCATTTATTCATACATGCAAGCAGTTGGCGTAATTGACGACCATATAACTACATGTTTTTGCTATAAAAAATAAAGATTTTCTTGAAATATCCCCTGCAAAGGTTCATAATATAAGTTATACATTTATAGGGGAAAATCATATATGACAAATAATCGTAAAATTAACGACAGGCGCGTTAAAAGCCTTAAGGTTAAACATGAAAGACGAACGCAAATGCGTCGTCAAGAAGATGTTGAAAATAAATTATCTTACTACATTGTAGTTTATGCCATTGGTATAGCTATTTGCTTACTTGGTGTTGTTTCTTACTTTTACGGTTACGATTTATAAAAAAGGAATTTTAATATGATTAATCAATTATGGAAATCAGGCTGGATACATGCCTTTATTATGGGGTTACTAATTTACCCTACTGGTACTATTACACAAAAAATTGTTGCTGTTAATGGCGACATTAACATTATTGCTTATACTTGCCTTTGCATGCTTAGCTCATCTTTTATTTTACTTATTATGGCTGGGCCTGGCACATTAACTAAAGAATCATTAAAACTACCACAAACTTGGATTTACGGTCTTCTTGAGATGTTCACCCTATCTGTTGGTGTTGCCATTATGATTTACATTTCAGCAACTGAAGCTGCAGCCCTTGCAAGAACAACTGCTATCTTTACATTCTTATTATCTATTATATTTTTAAACCAACCAACTACTAAAACTGAAGTTGCTGGCTTTGCTGTATTAGTTTTAGGTTTTTTATATGCTACAGAATTAATTGAGTTACCTACACAGGTTAAAATTTCTTTAATTTTATTAATTATTGTTAAAAACTTTTTACAAGCTAGTAAAAAAATAACAGCAGAAGTACACAAAACAAACCGTAAAGCTAAAAACTTTAAAGAAGAGCTAAGAGTTACTGGTGTTGTTATGGCAGTTTCTAGCACTTTAATTTCTATTACTTTAGCAGGCCTTGCTTATTTACAAGAACGCTACCACTTTAACATCCACCCGCAAATCCCAACTTATGAAGACTTTATTAGCTTTAAGCTATTTATTGTAGCTATTTGGGGTGGTATTTTAGTTTTAAGCGTACTTAAATATTTTGAATTTTACGTAAGTAAAACACTAGGTGCTAAGTATTTAATGGCTATGGCTAGTTTACAAATTATTGGTATTTACTTTATTGAAAAAGCACTGTCTTTATTTGGCCTTATTGAAATGAAAGACTTTTCTACAGAAAACTTCATAGCTTTAGGTATTATCTTCTTAGGTAATATTATTATTGCATCATCTGGTTTTATGAAAGACATTAAGTTTATTCGTAAGGGTAAAGTGCAAAATACACTATCTAACGTTGATTCTAACTTTGTAGATGATGAAGTAGACTTTAACGTTGCTAAAACTAATTTAAACAGCATTTTAGTAATGCACGATAATGATTTAGATAAAGTAATAAAAGAACTAGATGCTAATAAAGAAAATATTGAAGGTTTATTACTAAATAATTTCCATAACTTTAAGCTAAAAATTAATACTGCTAAAAAAATTAATAACTATGCGAGTTTAAATGTTAGTTTAAAAGATCACCTAACAAAAGCATATAACCGTTATTACATGGAACAAAAAACAAATACGTTTTTTGAAAATGACATTAGCTTTAACTTAGTTTACTTAGATTTAAACCACTTTAAACCAGTAAACGACAAATACGGCCATGAAGTTGGCGATATGGTTTTAATTGAAGTTGCTAACCGTTTAAATAGCTTATTAGACAGTAACGATATTTTAATTAGACTTGGCGGTGATGAGTTTATTATCATTAAACTATCTAACTTAGAAGGTATTGCACAAAAAGTTATTAATGCATTAGAAAAACCAATGAAGTTTAATGAGCTTGATGAAATTAGAATATCTACTGCTGTTGGTATTTCAGAACATTCTAGCAGCTACCAATCACTTGATGATATGTTAGATGATGCTGATAAAAGCATGTATAAAGATAAATCTAAAAGATAAAACAAAAGCCTCTCAATTACGAGAGGCTTTTTTAGTTGTTATATTATGTATACTAAGATTTCTTTTTATCGTCATACATTAAGCTGTCTGCATCTTTAAGCATATCTTCTAGGTTATCATATTTTTCAGAATGAACCCTACCAATCGCTGTTGAAATTTTAAGAGGTATTGCTTCATATTCAACAGGCTGCTCAATTGTTTGCATAATTAGTTCTTCAAACTGTTGCTCTAAATTAGCAATTTGAATTAATACAAATTCATCGCCACCTAACCTAAATACATAGTTATTAAAGTCTTTTAAAGCGTTTAACTTTGCTACAGTTTCAGATAATACATAGTCCCCAACCTCGTGGCCATATTTATCATTTACTGGCTTAAAGTTATTTAAGTCTAAGTAATATAAATTAAATAGTTCATTATTTTTTAATAAAGATGTAACAATATGGTCTAAGTAGTATCTATTATGAGCTTTAGTTAATTGATCTGTAGTTGAAACATGTGTGCTTGCAAAATCATTAATTTTTTTTGCAATTTTCTTTTCAATTTTAAACTCACCATATTCATAGTTTGCAATATTATCTAAAACTACTCTGTTAATATCAATTGCTTTAGAAAGTTTTTTACTGTTATGATCATATAAGCTTAATAAACTTGATAAGTTTAGTTTTAATACATTAAAGTCTTCTTCATCTTCTACAAAGTTACCATCAACATTTGCTAAAGTATCTTGTACTTCGCCTTTTTTAATAAACTTGATATCTTTCATAAAGCCAGATAATGCAATAATACTATTACCCACAAAAATAACCATTAGTGCAAAAATACTTTCTTGTGAGAATTGCTTCATTTCTAATACACCAAAGTTAGATAAAATTAATTCTAAACAATAAACACCCACAAGCTGTAAACTAGCCATTGCCATTAAATACTTAGCACCTAATGTTTTACTTACATAAAATTCTAAATACTTATTAATACTTAATAAAATAACACCAGAGAAAAACGCTAAAACAAAAGTTTTAAAGTTTAAAAAGTCCATTATAGTTGGTATTTCTTCGTGTAGTGTTAGGTTATAACCATTTTGGAATAACGCCAATAGTATAAATGTTGAAGATACCATAACACTAGTTACACCCATAACTAAACCAACAACTCTTAGCTCTTCTTTAAAGTTTTTACTTTTACGGTTTGTTTTATGCACTTCTGCTGTTATTTTTTTACTAGCTTGTAAAACATTTTTTAAAATTACTAGTAAAATAACTAAACCTTTTGTTTCTAACGGAATATCCATACCGTTAATTACAAAAATAAAACCAAAAATTAAACAAGCAGAACCTACAAGTTCTATTTTATTAGTTGGTTGGTTTAAAAACATTAATGAGATTGCTAAAGCAAAAAATGCTGTTGTTCTTGAAAGTGCAGCAGCTTCAGTTGCTGAAATATAAACCATAATCATAATACCAACGGCAACTGTTACAGTTTCTAAAATACCGTATATCCATGTATGTGGTGTTTTTAATGATTCTTTTGTTAATTTGCCAGGCCCAGCAATAACAAGTAAAATAAATGAGCTACTTAACATCATTAAACATGTAAATGCTAAAATGTTAACATCTTTATTAACTGCAACTAATTTATCAACAATAGATGCTAATGGGTATGCAATTAAACCCATAACTAAGGCATGGATCCACCCTGATTTAAATAAACTATTACTCATATTAAAGTCCCCTATTTAACAGATAATATATAAGATGATATGCCAACCATAAATAATAAAGAGCCCATAAATCCTACCACTAGATAATAAGCTTTAGCATTATCTACATCATCTTTTCTTCGCATTTTTTTTCTTTTATCAACTGCGACTTTTACTTTTTTTATTCTTCTATCATCTTCAGATCTTTGTTTCATTCCATAAACTCCCTTTTTTGCAATTAATAATAGTATATTAACAAAACCAATAAAAATCAATAATCAACCTAACTATTTAAGACAAATTATCTAAAGTATCCTGCTTTTCACCTTTTTTAATAAAGCTAAAGTCTTTAATAAAACCAGCCATTGAAATAATAAAGTTACCAAGTAAAATAAGTACTAAAGCAATAATAATACTATGATCAATTGACGATTTTGTTAATACCTCAAAATTAATTAAAACACTTTCAATTATATAAACAAATATAATTTGTAATGATGTAATAGATGTTAAGTATTTAGCACCAATTGTTTTACCAGCATAAAATTCACAGTATTTTGATGAACTAACAACAATAAAACCTACAAACATTGAAAATAGGAACATTTCTTTATTTGCAAAGTCGCTTAATGTAGGGAATGAACTAAAGAAACTAACATCATGGTTTATTTTAAATAATGCAATAGCAAATAAAAATACTAAATAAACAAAGCTAGCAACAGCCATAATAAAACCTGTTACTCTAACTTGAGATTTAAATGAAACAGCCTTTCGGTTAGTTTTATGTAGTTCTGTAATAATTTTTTGCACACTAACTACTAAACCACGTAAAAGTACAATAACTGTTAAAATAGTTTTATGCTCTATAGACATATCTGCATTATAAATAACTAAAAATAAACCTAGTGTCATCAGCACACTACCGCCTATTTCAAATATATTAGTTTTTTGTTTTAAAAATGTAATAGAAAATAACATAATAAACAAACCACCAATCATAGTTAGTGCAGCACCTTGAGTTGCTGTGGCGTAAGATACACTAAATAAGAATAAAATATAAGATATAATTTGTAAAAATGCGTATGCCCAAGTTTCAAAGCGTTTTAATGTAGCATTAGCTAATTCACCAGGCCCACCAATAATTAATAAAGCAATAGCAGATGAAAGCAAAAATACGCCAGTATAAGCAAGTAAGTTAACATCAGTATATGATGCAACAATTTTTTGTGTCATTGATGCCATTGGGTATGCAAGCATTGCAATAAATAAGGCATGTAACCAACCAGATTGTGTTAGATTTTTAAAAAACATTTTTAAGCCCCTCAAATAAATGATGCAACACCAATAAAGGTAAATAAGAAAATACTAAAACCTAAAACTATGTAATAAGCTTTAATATTGTCTTTATCATCTTGTCTACGTCTTATTTTTCTTCTATCTTTAACGACCTTTATATTTTTTATTCGTCTATCATCTGTTGAGCGTTCTATCATCTAACCACCTCTTAATTATGTAATATTAATAATAGTATACTCCTTATTTTTTTATCTGACAACTACAAATAAAAACCTCTCCAAATGGAGAGGCTTTTTAATTTTAATAAACATAATTATTTTAGATAAGATTTTAATTTATTTAATGGCAACGCATATAATTTTAGTTTTAATGTGTAATTTTCAAAAAGAAATTGCGTTATCTTCAAGGCAGTGTACTTAGTTTGGCCGTAAGGCCTGTACATAACGAGAAGATAACGCAATTAGTTAAAGAAAAATTACCATTAAATTAGTCGTCTAATTTCAATGCTGCTAAGAATGCTTCTTGCGGGATATTAACAGAACCAATTGACTTCATTCTCTTCTTACCTTTTTTCTGTTTCTCTAGTAGTTTACGTTTACGAGATACGTCACCACCGTAACATTTAGCAAGAACATTCTTACGTAATGCACGTACAGTTTCACGAGCGATAATCTTACCACCAATAGCAGCTTGTAGTGCAACCTCAAACATTTGTTGAGGGATAATATCTTTTAGCTTAACAAGTAATGCACGGCCTTTACGCTCTGCAAAGTCTTTGTGTACAATCATGCTTAAAGCATCTACTGGCTCACCATTAACTAAGATATCAACTTTTACAAGTTTTGATTCTTCAAAGTCTTCTAACTGGTAGTCAAATGATGCATAACCTTTTGTTGAAGATTTTAGACGATCGTAGAAGTCTAAAACTACTTCGTTAAGTGGTAGACGGAAGTTAAGCATAACTCTATCACCTTGGTATGTCATTTCTTTTTGAATACCACGCTTACCAATACATAGGCTCATAACATCACCAATATATTCTTCAGGCACAAAAATTGTTGCGTTAATCATAGGTTCCATAATACGCTTAATTTTTTGCGGCTCTGGTAATTGCGCAGGGTTTTGGATTTCAATAATCTCACCATTTGTTTGCTCAACGTGGTATACAACACCTGGAGATGTTGTTACAAGGTCAATATCAAACTCACG
>CEUY01203097.1_pt1 | contig 11307 bp, 10 predicted proteins | sample 361481 | NCBI WGS metagenome assembly CEUY01 (sample SAMEA2622737, study PRJEB7988) | marine metagenome | isolation source: saline water (ENVO:00002010), including
ATGGAGTGGAGAAAATTATGATAATAGAACAAATTGGAGCAGCCACATTTGCTAATGGATTGGTAAGAATTCAAGGGTTAAGTGCAGGCCCTGATGGACAAATTAGAGAATCAGGGGTTATTGAAGTTCCTGGGAATATCGTTGCAGAAGTGGTTAACAACCTAGTAAATACCCTTAACACTTTAGAAACTCAATTAGCTGAAGCAGAAGCTGAAACTAAAAGCAATCAAGATACTAAAGGTAAGGAAAAGGGAAATGGCAAAGGAAAAGGAAAAAGTAAAAAATAGAATTCTTTAAAATTAAAGAAATTCTTAAATTTTCATCTTTTTTAGCCGAATATTAATTTCGAGAGCGTTTTATATGTCGTTAGATAAAATAAAAATAACAATTTTCATTATATTGGCTTCTTTTTTTATACCAATTGAAATATCTGCTCAAAGATATTCATTTGAAACAATGGAAGACTTTTATGAATTGCAAAATGAAGAAGAATACCTTGAGTTTCTAAGAGTAATAGTTTTAGAACAACCCGAATTCTCATACGCAAACGCTATTCTCAATGAAGCAGAAATGAATCTTAAATATTCAAGAAGGCAGAGGTTACCAGAGCTGTCAATGAGAGTAGTTAATGATGAAGTATTATCAAGAAAAATAAAAGAAAATAATGCATTAAGAAAAATTCGAGATGATAGTTTTGATGGTGTAGTAGAACTTAGACAAGCTATATATACAGGAGGAGGAATTAATGCTGGTGTTAGAAAAGCTAAGGAAGGAGCTATTCATATCTCTCTTTCTAAGAAAAAGACAATATCTCAATTAATATATTCTGCGAATAATATTTATATTCAAGCAATCTCATCATATTTACTCCATCAACATGCAAAAAAAGTTCTAGATGAACTCCATCCCTATTTATCTAAAGTTAAGGCTCGTGTAGACGCAGGAATAGCAGATCCTGTTGAGTATGCATTGTTTTCAGTTAGATATAATAATATTAAATCTACAGTTGTGAATCTTAATGCAAACTCAAAAAGAGATATATCAATGTATGAAAATTTCTTTAAAAGGGATTTTAAAGACCAATTATATCCAAAAATTAAAATTAATGAACAATCAATTCCTTTCCAAAATTTATCATTTGATGTCGAAATGTCTCAATCTAAATATAAAGAAAGCATTGAAGATATAACTATTGAAAAAAGCCAATATAGACCTCAATTTGGTTTTGCAGCAAGATTTACCAAATATGATCTGGATGATAATTTGGGAGATGAAGATGTACGTGGAGGGTTGTATTTCTCTTATCCATTCTTCGATTTTGGAAGATCTTCAGCGAGAATATCAGGTTCAAAAGCTAAATCAAGGGCTGCAAAAAACACTATTGATATAGAAAAAAAGAAAGATTTAAATTCTGAAGCTGAGTTTTTAAGCGTCCTTGAATCAGCCACAAAATCAAGAAATGAAATTTATCAAGCTTTTGTAGATACTCAAAAACAAAGAGAGATCATTGCTAAAAGAATTGAAGTTAGCGGTTTTGTAGCTACAACATTAGCTGAAACAGCTTTACAAGAAATTAATCAACTCAAAAGCCTAATGGATTCTGAAAATAACTTATTAATGGCTTACTTTGGTCTTCTTCACCAAAATCAAATACTAATTCAAAGACTTTTAATGGTATTTTAAATATGAACACTGAATCAACAAAAATTAAAGACCACTGGTTTTGGGGTACAGCACTTAAAAATAGAGGTATATACTTTCAAGTAGCTATGGCCTCTATATTAATAAATATTTTTGCCTTAATGAGTGCTTTTTATATTATGACCGTTTATGACCGAGTTCTTCCTAATAATGCAATGGAATCTTTATTAGCTTTAACAATAGGTATAGCGGTTGTAATTATCTTTGATTTTGTTCTTAAAATGTTAAGAGGATATTTTATTGATTTAGCTGGAATACAAATAGAAGAAGAAGTTAACGAAAGACTTTTTGGTAAACTCGTTGGTCAAGATCCAAGATTGCTTGGAGCAGGAAGTGGTGTTGTCCAAACAGTAAAGGAGTTTGAGGGGGTAAGAGATTTCTTTACTTCTGCTAGTCTAGCAGTATTTATTGATTTACCTTTTATGTTCATATTCATAGGCGTTCTTTATGCTATTGGCGGGTGGGTTGCTTTGGTACCTACATTAATAGTACCCCTTGTTCTTGGCGTTGCAGGTTTGATTCAACCTATACTAAAAAGATATGGAAATGAAAATACAATCGTGCAAACAACAAAGATGCGTTCACTTTTAGAGCTAACTTCAAATATGGAAACCGTTAGAAGTATAGCCGGGGGAAGCTTTCTTAAGGATAGATGGAATAGCAGTACTAAAGAATCTGCTAGGATAGGATTACTTAATAGAATTACAGCAAACTTTGCTCTTAATTTTGCTACGAGCTCTTTACAGGTTAGTATGATTGGCATTGTTGTTGTAGGAGTATTTTTAATTTCGAGCCTTAAAATGACTACAGGCGCATTAATAGCCTGTGTTATTCTTTCTGGAAGAGTATTATCACCTTTAGTCCAAACTGGACAATTACTAACTCGCTTAAATGGCGCTCTAAATGCTTTTAGAAATGTTAACGAATTAATGAAGGAAGAAAACCGTGACGAAACTCTTCAGGATATAAAAGGCGTTATAATTGACTCAGGTCAAATCAAGGTAAAGAATCTTGAATATTCAATTAATGAAACAAAAATATTAGAAAACATTAATCTCTCAATAAAAGATGGTGAAAAATTTGCAATAGTGGGTCCCCTTGGTTGCGGAAAATCAACTTTGCTGAGAAACATTATTGGATATCATCTTCCTCCTACTGGAAGTTTATTTCTTGGTGATTACGATATAACCAATATCCCATCTTCACAATTACGCACTAACATTGGTTATTGCCCTCAGCAGATACAATTATTTTCTGGTTCTATTTATGAAAATATCGCTGCAGGTTTTGATAATGCGACAGAAGATGACATTGTTGAAGCAGCAAAAGCAGTAGGCGCCCACGAATTCATAGCATCCCTTCCAAAGGCGTATTATTATGAAGTCAGCGAGCAAGGATTGAACTTATCTGGTGGGCAAAGGCAAAGTATAGCACTTGCTAGAGCTTTAATAAGAAAACCTAAATTATTGGTATTAGATGAACCCACAAGCTCAATGGATACAGATAGTTCATTAAAAGTTATAAATCATATATTTAACTTAGATTATAAACCTACAATTATTATAGCCACTCACAATGCAAACCATTTATTAAATGTTGATACTGTAGCTATAATGGTAAATGGACAGGTGTCTAGGGTTGCACCTCGAGAAGAAGTTATAAAGAGAGAAAGTAATAATTAAGAGATTTCAATGAAAAAATTACTATATAATTTATATACAAAATTGGGATCTATACCCAACCAAATATTTGCATCCGGAATTTTGCAGATTCAGAATTTTGAAAAACACAAAAAATCATTTATAGTTTTCTGGATAATTTTTTTCTTTAGTTTTTTCACTTTCTTTTGGGCTGCTTTTGCTAAACTGGATACAGTTATAAGAGCTGATGGTTTTGTGATACCAACTAGCAAAGTGCACATGGTTCAAAATTTGTATACAGAAAGACTAACAGGAATAAATATTGAGCTAGGTGATAAAGTCAAAAAAGGTGACATACTATTTATTTTTGACAATCAACAAGCTTTAACTGAATATGAAGCGTTTAAAAAAGATGTGGAAGATAGAACAAAAAAAGTGAAAATTTTAGAAAACCTTGTCAAGGAAGGTGCGGCTGCAGAAATGACCTTAATTGATGAAAGTTTATTATTAAATGACTCTGAAAAAAGATTTAAGAGTAGCGAAATTAGACTTGAAAACACTTCCATACAATCACCTGTAGATGGAGTGATATCTCAAATACATGCAAACAATGTTGGTCAAGTTCTCGATGGTGGTTCACCGTTAGCAGAAATTGTCCCTATAGGAGATAACTTACGTATAGAAGTAAATATAATGCTAAAAGATATAGCAGATGTAAAAGAGGGAATGTTATCAAAAGTTTCTTTTACAGCTTATGATATGGCCATTTGGGGTCAAGTAGACGGTGTAGTTAAAACTGTTTCAGCTAGTACTAGAGTTGGTGCTGACGAGATTCCTCATTATCCCGCTATTATTGAGGTCAATACTGAGGAAATTAAACAAGCAAATGATATGGAAATTTTGACTGGAATGCAAGCTAATGCCTCAATTATAGGAAGAAAAAGAACAGTATTAAGCTATATTACCAATCCTATATCAAAATTATCTAAAAAAGCCCTCAGAGAGTAGAAGCTCTACTAATAATCCTGGAGATTATCTAAATCAGCTATTCTTATACCCTTTTGTGTTTCTATCATTTTAACAAAATTAGCTGCCTCAATTAAGGATTCATGAGTACCCATATCAAGCCAGGTAAAACCCTGGCCTAAAAATTCTGCTGATAAATTCTTTTTGTCTAAGTAGATTTTATTTAAATCCGTTATTTCTAATTCTCCCCTAGAAGAAGGTTCCAAATCCTTAACATAAAGTGGTGCATTATTATCAAAACAATACATTCCTGTAACAGCCCAATTAGAGATAAACTTTTTTGGTTTCTCGATTATATCAATGATTTCTTTTTTTTTATCGAGGTCTACAACTCCATATCGTTCAGGATCATCAACATTGTTAAGAAAAATAGTTGCACCATCATTTCTTAAAAATATATTTTTTATTAGTTTTGATAATCCCTGACCAAAGAAAAGATTATCCCCCAATACTAAAACACTACTAGAACCTTTAAGCCATTTTTCAGCTATCAAAAATGCTTGCGCTATACCATTAGGTTTAGATTGAGTTTCATATGATAGCGATAGGCTCCACTGTTTTCCATCCCCTAACAAATTTTGAAATTCTTCACTATCACGAGGTGTAGTAATTATCAAAACCTCTTCGATACCCCCTAGCATAAGTAGAGAAAGTGGATAGTAAATCATAGGTTTATTATTAATTGGTAATAATTGTTTTGAGGTATCTTTAGTCAAAGGGTAAAGTCTGGTTCCTTCTCCACCAGCTAATATTATTCCTTTTCTATTCATCTTTAATAAATCCATTTAACAATAAATATTCGTCGATAATATCAAATAAACTTTCTTCCCATTTTTTTTGCTCGATCTCAAGCATATTAAATGTTTTATCATCCAATAATAATCGACTATCAATAGGTCTTTGAGCTGAACTTTTCCATTCGGAAGCCATAATTGGTTTGATGTTATCATTATCATCTAACAAACCTTTTAAGAATAATCTTTCTTGTATTTTTTTACCAATAGAATACCAATCTGTGTAACCATAATTGGTATAATGAATAATCTGATTTTTTGATAAATTTAATAAATTTAACTTTTTATGTAGACTAAAGATTGAATTAATCCCATGAGCTAAATAACTAGAACAAGTCATTGAAATATTTTGATTTTCTATAATTTTTAATTTGTCCTTTTTTAATAATTTTTTTATTATAGAACTTACAAAATTACCATCAAACTTACTTACCAAAGAAGCTGTTCTTAATATTAAATAATTTTTTGTATTCATTTTTATTGCAATTTCAGCATCTCTTTTTGTTTTTCCATAAATATTTATAGGATCTGTTTCATCATGGTGTGAAAATGGACCAGAAGAAGATTTTCCAAAAACATAATCTGTTGATATCTGAATTAGAAATGATTGTATTTCTTCAATTTTTATAGCTAAGTTTTTTGGAGCTTCTGTGTTTAAGTGAACAGCTTTTTTTGAATCAATTTCTGCTTTATCTACATTCGTATATCCAGCACAATTAACAACGATATCAGGATTAATATCAGCTAAAGTTTTATTAATTGAATCATTGTCCAGTAAATTCAAAATATCTGAATTAGGAGCAATCAATTCCATATTATCGTTCTTAAAGGTATCCGTAATAGACTTGCCTAATTGACCATTACCACCAATAAGTAATACTCTCATATTTCTTTACCAAGCCCTATCCTTCCTCCATCATAGTCAGACTTGAAGTATGATGAAAGTGAAGAATGATTTTCGATGTACCATGTAATAGTGTTTTTTAAACCATTATCAAAAGTAAATTTAGGAGACCAATCAATATCACTTATAATTTTTTTAGTATCTAATGCATATCGATAATCATGTCCTGGTCGATCATCTACAAAGCTAATCAAATCTAGGTAAGATCCTTTTTTTGGAGGGATTTCATTATCACAAATTTTACAAATCTTCTTTACTAAATCTAAATTCGAAATTTGGTTTTCACTTCCAATATTATAAATTTCTCCTGATATGTTTATAGAACTTTCTGAAAGAGCTATTAATGCTTCAACATGATCCTTTACATGTATCCAATCTCTTATTTGCTCTCCTGTACCATAGACTGGTATTTTTTTATTATTCATTATTTTATTTACAACTAAAGGAATTAACTTTTCAGGGAATTGCCATGGACCATAATTATTAGTACATCTAGTTGTAACCACTGGTAAGTTATAAGTTCTATTCCAGGCCCTTACAATAAGATCAGATGATGCCTTAGACGATGAATAAGGGCTATTAGGCCTTAAATTATCATTCTCGCTAGATTTCCCTTTTTTAATTGAACCATATACTTCATCAGTGGATATATGGATTAATCGAATGTTATCTCTTTTCGAGCTTGGTAATCCATTTAAGTGCTTCCTTAAGCCATCTAAAATATTAAAAGTTCCAAGAATATTAGTCTTAACAAATATATCTGGTCCATCTATGGAACGATCAACATGTGACTCCGCTGCAAGATGAAATACTTTAACAGGATTATATTTATTAAATATTGTTTCAAATTCATTAAACTCACCAATATCAATATTCAAATGCTCATAACAAGCCTCATCTATTGACTGCAATGTCTTAAGATTAGAAGAATATGATAAATTATCAATATTAATAATATTATGGTTTTGTTTCTTTATTAAGGATTTAACTAGATGAGAACCTATAAAACCATATCCTCCAGTAAGAATAATATTTTCTTTCTTTGAATTCATTCAATATTTCCTAATTCTGGAAATTTCTTATCCTTTTCTGAAAGAATAACTTCATTCTTATTTAGCGGCCATGGAATCTCTAAATTCTTGTCATTCCATATAATACCTTTTTCATGATCTTTAGAATATAGATTATCAACTTTATACAAAACAAGTGTATTAGGTTCCATAGTACAAAAACCGTGAGCAAAACCTTTTGGTATTAACAAAGATGATTCATTTGCAGAAAGTTCTGTATATCCATACTGCAAATATTTTGATGAATCTTTTCTTAAGTCAACAAAAACATCCCAAATTTTTCCATTTAAAACAGTTATATATTTTGATTGATCGTAAGGAGCTTCTTGATAATGGAGTCCTCTAATGGTGTTAGTTTTTTGAGAAAAAGAAATATTATCTTGAATAAAATTTAATGAAATATTTTTGTCTTTAAGATTATCAACTTTATAAACCTCAGAAAAAAAGCCTCTATCATCTTTATGAAGTTTATGATCAAATTTAAAAACATCTTTAAATATTTCCTTTATTTCTATCATTTTATTCAACCAATAGCTTTTCTATAATATTTAACTGTTTTGGAAGACAAACTTTCTTTAAATCATATTTCTTTTTAATAAAGTTTCTTGCCTCTTTGCGTATATTTGAATATTTTGCTGGATTTTGTAGGGCATCAGATACTTTATCAGCTAATTTATTTGTATCAAAAAAATCTACCAAAAGACCATTAGATTTATCCTTTATTACTTCTTTTACTGGATCAGTATTAGATCCTACAATTAGACACCCACAAGACATAGCTTCTAATAAAGACCAAGATAATACAAAAGGATAAGTTAAATAAACATGTACCGACGATATTTGAAATAAACTTATGAGAGAATTATAGTCAACTCTACCAAGAAAATGGACTCTAGATGTATCAATTTGATCTTTAACTTCGTTATAAAAAATATCTTTCCAATTCTTCCCTTTTGGCGCAGGTAATCCATACCCTTTTCCACCACCTCCAATTAATAACACATGTGCATCTGGATTTTCCTTTAGTATTTTAGGTAATGATCGCATAAAAACATGATAACCTCTTTGAGGTTCAAAAGTCCGGTTTATGAAGGTTATTATTTTATCCTTATTGCTCAACTTTATATTATTATTAATGACTAACTCGACTTCATCATTTGGTTTTAAAATATCCGTATCTATACCATCATGAACAACACTGATATTTTTTCTAACAAATTGAGGTGCAGTATTTTTTTGATATTCGGTAGGAGATATTAATTTATCAGAGCTATGAAAGATTTCATGATTATATAAATTACGTGCTCTTAACTTTTTGACAGTAAATTTATAATAATCTTCATCATAAAATTCTTCATCAAAATCAACATCAGAATTAATTGTATGCCAATGTATCTCAAAATAAGAAAGAGTTTTTACATCAGGCCAAATATCTTTTAAGAAAAAGGATTCTCCCCACCCAGGATGAGCTATAATCAAATCAGGGTTAAGACCATCATTTTTTAATCTTTCACACTTATCAGCTGCAAATCTTGCTCTTATCATCTTTGTCTCAAATTCAACGGCATATTCATCAACACCTTCTGCGTTACCATGAGTTATTTTATAATAATGAAGATTTAAACCAGGAAAATTATCAACAATTTTAATACTTGATTCTTCACCTAATGCATGCACTTCGTAGCCTTCATCAATTAACAGAGGTACAAGTGATTTAAATTGTCCTGGAAAATTTTGGTGGACAAAAAGTATTTGCTTTTTTTTTCTCATAATCAAACTTTAACACTAATATACCCATATTTTGACAGTAAAGTTACTATATTCAATACTTCTTCTTCAGTTAAGGATGTCTTTTTTTGGAGTTCATTTATAGTAATTTCATTCTCAGAATCAATATTCGTTAAAATAGTCTTTACATCATTAATATTAGGTAAGATTATCTCCGCAAATTTAATACCGCCTGATTCTTTTAATCTTTCAAAATCTATATTATTTAAACCCTCTAATTTTATAACTTTTGAAGTTTTAGATAAAAATTTAGTTGGGTAACTATTAAATATTGTTGATGGAGGTAATCGGTCAGAACTAATTCTTTCATTTTCTTCCTTTGTTAAATTTCCTTCTTTTTTTCTAATTTTAGTTAATTCATCGTTTAATTCTTCATATGTATTTAAAATTGTAGACCAACTAAAATTACTAAAAGCATGTTTTTTTGCATTAGAACCTAGTTCTTTCCTTAATTCATTATTTGTAATAAGTAGCTTTAACTTATCAACTGATTCCTCAATATCAACAGATGTAAATTGAGAATGGTAACCGCAATATCTATCATAAGTGTCAACACCAACATCATGTCTAAAAGCTAGGTTCTTAGAAAGGGATTCTGGGAATGATATAGTTTGTATTCTAAAGCCATCAATACCATCCCTTACAGTCTCTCTATAGCCATTCCAATCACTTACTACAACAGGTATTCCTGATGCCATGGCTTCCAATGGCGTAAGTCCAAAGGTTTCTTGTATATTATCTGTTAAAGAAAAGAAAATATCACCAACAGCAAGGATATCAAACTTTTTCTCCTGGTCTCTTCCATCAACATAAATAAGATTAACAGAAGGACAAATGTTTCTTGCATCTTCTTTAATCCACTCTTCTACTGCGTCATTGGGAAACCATCCAGCCATTATAAAATTTATATTAACATCCTTGATATCTTTGCTTAATTTCTCAAGAGCTAAAAACATTGGTATATTATGAGCTTTGGCATGAAAACTTATTCTTCCTACAAATATAATATTGATATCATCATCACCTAATCCATAATCCTCTTTTAATTGATTACTGTCCTTTTTTATTTCAAATTGATCAGTATTTATTCCTAATGGTATTATAGGTAAATTAATTTTTGGCTCCTTTTGAATACCCAACCTAGATTTTAGATAATCAAAGTAATGAGAATGTATTTCTTGAACTGTCTTTTTAACTGAATCCGAAGTGCATATTAAAGCATCCCATGGCATTAAAGGCGCAAGGATCATATCCTTAATGATAGTCATTATGGAATGAGACGCTGTTGTATGAGTTATACCAACTAAACTATATGAATTATGACCATAATAAGATCTATGTTTTGCTAAATCATCTAGTTTAGGGTCTGGCCTAAAAATACCTCCAAATACTTCACTTTCTTTCGGTTCTGTATATGGTATTAAACTAATTTTACTTTCTTCAGTATAATTAACAGAAGACGATAAAAAATTAATTATCTTTATTTTATTTGATTCAATTCTTGGATCTTCTTGAACTGAAGCTACATATAGAGCAATGTTTTGATATTTTTCATTAAATAAAGCATTTAAGTAGCTATTGCCAGCTGCCTGTCTACCCATTAGGTGTTCACCAGAAATATCAAAAGCATCTGTAAAAAAATGAGTTGCAAATGGTGCTTTTTTGAAATTATCAGCCATAAAATTAAGAATTTACTTTCTCAATATTTTGATTACCAAATCTAGATGACACATGATTATTCATTTGGTTTAAAAGAATATCATCACTTATTTCTTTTACAGAAGCTATAGCAAAAAGTTCGACAGCGCTTATTGAACGTATACATAAAGCATTAGCAAACCCATTATCTTTAAGAGTTCCAATTAATAATTCAGATGTAAAGCCAATTTTATGAGCCATAAATGGATTATTAACTAAGAATCGACGCATTCCAAATAACGCATCTATAGGAGTTACAGGACCTGCTGGAGACTCATACATAGGTTGAACAACTTTACCGTCAACAATAAACTGAGCTATTGTATAAAGATCTGGGCATCTAATAAAAACAATTCCATCACCCTTCAATACCCTTTTAAACTCTTTGAAAGCCATAGGAACTTCATGAGCATATAGATGTTCAATGTTATGTGCAGAATATACCGCATCAAATGAGCCATCTTTAATTATACTCATATCTGTAATTGATGAAACAAGATCTGGCTTAACAGATTCATCAATATCTAATCTTGTTTCTTCCCATTCATCTGTCGCAAAGACATCTGTTGTTTTTGATTTATCATTTTCACCACATCCAACATGTAAGAACTTCATAACAACCTCTCAATTTAATTTAGTATATAAAAAAAGGGGCTTTAAAAAAAGCCCCTGATTTATAAGTCATT
>CEUY01035016.1_pt1 | contig 11291 bp, 7 predicted proteins | sample 361481 | NCBI WGS metagenome assembly CEUY01 (sample SAMEA2622737, study PRJEB7988) | marine metagenome | isolation source: saline water (ENVO:00002010), including
CATGTGCTCGAGCAGGTGAGCCATGCCCGCCTCGCCATAACCTTCATGGCGAGAGCCGACAAAGACAGTCATGTTCACAGTGACCGTCGAGGCCGAATCATCCGGATACAGTAAAACCTGTAGACCATTGTCCATTTCATATGACGTGATTCCTTCGATGGTGGCAAGTTCTTTGATTTCGGCACGAACCAAAGTCGTCAGAGAAAGGAGGAGAAGAAAAGAAGAAACTACCGTGGTTTTGATAATGCTTTTCATCAGAATTATCCCGTGAAAGGGGCAAGGAGCAAGAGAATCGAATACAGCAATGAATTGTAATGTATTGAAGATATAAAGTGAGGGGGCTTACAAAGCCTTTGGGGGGAAATCGAGCCAGAAGAAGTACTCGCTATAGGGCTGGATTCCGTCGTCCATGTCGCGAGTCTCCAGGCTGGTTTCAAATCCCAGTTTTCTGAAGAATTGATGTGCCCGGGTAAAGCGTGTGTCAGACCAGAATTCAACACGACTGTAGCCCGCGTTACGAGCCCATTGGATTGCCCAAAGCATCAACGCTTGCCCCAGACCGGATCCTCGGTAACTCTTTTCCAGATAAAGTCGACGGAAGGTACAGAGGCCCCGGGCTTTATCTAATGGTACGACTGCATGCGTCCCAATAATACTTCCAGTCGAGTCGGTGACAGCAATGAATTCGCCATCGCGATCACGATAATTGCTTTCAATATTGAGCAGGTCACTATCGTCACCATCAAGTACCACTCGGTCTCCATACTCCTGATAGCATGTGTCAATGAGCTGCACGATGGATTGCTGATCAGCATTGGTGGCACTGTTCACCGTGAGGTCAGGGAAGTCAGAGAAAAGCATGGAGTGAGAGAGCGTACGAGGATGGGTTAGCCTAGGAGTTTCAGCATAGGCGAGCCTTCATTGAGCGTTGGACGCTCAGGCCTTCCCTGATGATGATATACCAGTTCCATATTGTCGATGCCGAGCAAATAAAGAATCGTGGTGTGCAGATCTTTGATGTGCATTCGGTCTTCCACAGCGTGTAATCCGAGTTCATCGGTGGAACCGATAACCTGTCCGCCCCGGACACCGCCGCCTGCCATAAACATAGTAAATCCATAGGCGTTATGATCGCGTCCAGTCCCCTTTTCACTCATCGGCGTTCGCCCAAACTCACCACCCCAGATAACGAGTGTGTCTTCGAGTAGCCCTCGCCGTTTCAAATCTTTGATGAGTCCGGCAACAGGCTTGTCACTCGCCTTGCAGTTTCGCGTGTGATTGGCTTCTATGTTTGAATGTGCGTCCCACTTACTACCACACCCGTGATAAAGCTGCACAAAGCGAACGCCTCGCTCAACCAAACGCCTTGCCAGCAGGCAGTTCTTCCCAAAATCCTTGGTTTCGTCCTGATCCATTCCATACAGACTTTTGGTCTCTTGAGTTTCCAGAGACAGATCAACGGCTTCGGGGGCAGCCTGTTGCATTCGATACGCCAGTTCAAAGCTCTCGATCCGAGCCTCTAACTCGCTTTGTTCCCTGCTCAGTTTCTCGGCATGAACTTTATTGATTTGAGACAGAAGATCTAATTTGCTTTGTTGACGGGTGGGGCTAAGTCCTTCAGGCGGAATGAGATTCTTAATCGGAGGATTTTCGTTGTAGAGTGCTGTCCCTTGATACACGGCAGGCATGAATCCCGCACTCCAGTTCCGAGCTTTATTAAATACACGATTGGGGACGTCTTCAATGACAACGAATCCGGGAAGGTTACTGTTAACTGTCCCGAGTCCGTAACTCACCCAACTTCCTAGTGATGGACGTCCACCACGGATGGAGCACGTATTCATTTGGCAAACACCGTTGGAATGATTCAACCCGTTTCCATGCAACGAGCGAATGACAGCGATGTCGTCCACACAAGTTGCAATATTGGGTAACCAGTCAGAGACCCAGGTTCCGGCCTCTCCATGTTGTTTCCATTTTCTCAGGTCCGGCAGTAGGGGAGCATTGTATTCTCCCATCGGAGTGATAATGGGACCGAAGGAATCTGGTAGTGGTTGCCCGGCCAGTTCTCGGAGTTTAGGTTTTGGATCAAACAGATCCATCGCACTCGGGCCACCTTCCATAAACAGAAAGATTACATTTTTGGCCGTTGGGACATGATGCGGACGCGGGCTGGCCAGTAACTGTTGTTGCTGAAGCAAGCCTGCGAGTGCAATGGAACCGAAGCCAGCACCGGCAGTGGCGAGCATTTCACGTCGTGTTTGAGTCCGAGGCATATTCATAATTGGATTGTAACGGTGACAGTTGGACAGTTGAACAGTTAAGCAGTTAGACAATTAAACAATTAGGCATTTAGACTATGGGTTGGTTAGTCGATGTAGATGAATTCATTAGAGCAAAGTAGGACGTGGCAGTAATCTTTCCAAAGATCTTTCGAGTCATCTGACTGAGTTACAAAATTTCGTGCAGTTTCGATTTCATTCTTGGTTGCATGTCGTGCAAAGAGCCGCAGGTGCAATTGATCAATCGCTGATTCGAATTGTTGTTCAGCCGGGAATGTTGCTGCGGCCAGTTTTTCTGCTCGGGCCAGTACCCAGGCGCTATTGAAAACTAACAGTGCCTGATTGGGTGTTGTGGTTGTCATACGTTCAGGTGTACTCAGGATATTATCGGTACCGTCAAACGCCATCAACAGTGCATTCGGCTTGTTGCGAATGACTTTCAAATAAATAGATCGTCGAGCAACAGTACTTTCCACAGGAACCCCAAACGACTTGCGATCAAGTTCTCCGGAAGCCGCCAGCATGTTATCTCTGACTTGCTCTGCATCGAGCCGCCGCACGGAGGCTCGCCATAACAACGTGTTGTCAGAATCGATTTGGCGTGCTGCCTCTGCGTGAGGGTTAATGGCTGCCTGTCGATAGGTCGAAGAATTGAGAATTAATCTATGAATGTGCTTCAGGCTCCAGTCATGTTCGACAAACTCAGACGCCAGGAAATCAAGTAGTTCGGGGTGGGTAGGGCGTGCTCCAAGGATGCCAAAGTCACTTGGCGTTTTGACGATTCCATGACCAAAGTAATGTTGCCAGACTCGGTTCACCATAACTCGGCTCGTAAGTGGGTTGTCCTTTTGCGTCATCCAGTTTGCTAATGCAGTCCGTCGACCGGTCGTCGAGGCATTCTCGAGTACGGGGATAGCAACATCCTGAGGATTAATAATGCTGAGCACTCCCGGCAAGACGGAATGATCGGTGTCCTGGATGAATGTTTCCGGAGCAGTGGTACTGACATCCGTGACGGTGGGAATGACGTCCAGCGGCTTCGGTTTCAACGCCTCATATTCCTTGAGTTGACGTTGTAGCTCGTCCCACTTTGATTTCTGGCCGTTCTTAAAGTGCTTGCTCCAGTCAATCTTTACGATTTGGTCATTCACCTGAAGGTCAGCCAGATAGGCTAGCTGTTGTTGATATGGAGTCCGTTCGGCTGGAGTTTTGAACAAAAACGGTCGAACGTCTAAAGGGAATTTGGAGTACTGATCGTGCCGTGAAGATTTGATTTTCGGTGCTTTCATGCGTTCGATTTCTTTTCGAATTTCCAGCGTGGCAGCGTCCCATTTGGCGTAGTCAGCATTATATTGTTCAACCTGTTCGGCGGTCGCGATGGGAATTGAATTGATCGGTAACAGTGGCGTGAAGAAAGCCTGCAAACGAAAATAGTCGGCCTGCAATATTGGATCAAACTTGTGGTCATGGCAGCGAGCACAGCTCATCCCCATTCCTAAAAAGGTATCTCCGGTTACATCCGTAATGTCATTAAGGATGATCGACCACTGGGATTTTGCATCGCGTTGGTTGTATTCATAGATCCAGTGGCGTAAATAGCCAGTGGCGATTTGTGATTCGAGATTGTCCGGAGCGATTTCATCACCGGCTAGTTGTTCCCGGATGAATTGGTCGTAGGGTTTGTCGTGTTGGAATGATTTGATGACGTAATCCCGATAACGCCAGGCATTTTTTCGATAGGAGTCGGTGTTATACCCGTCGGATTCTGCATAACGCACCAGATCAAGCCAGAACCGCGCCCAGCGTTCTCCGTATTGCGGGCTGTTTAGCAGGCGTTCGATGATTTGTTGATAATGCCCAAGGCTTGGGTTTTCCAGAAACTGTTCGGTTACTTCGGCTGGAGGAATCAATCCGGTAATGTCGAGGTACACTCGACGAAGTAATGTTTCCGGATGAGCGATCGGAGCAGGGGAGAGTTGTTGTCGTTGAAGTCTGTTCAGTGTGAATTGATCAATGGCATTCGAGATCCAATCGGACGTCACAGCGGGAATGCTGGTTTTCACAATAGGCTGAAATGCCCAGAATTCTTTTTCATCGTCAGTGAAGTTCAGGCTGCGTTGATGTGCAGCGGATACCTCGGTCTTAGGCCAAATTGCTCCGGATTTTACCCAGGATTCGAGGTCCTGTATTTCTTGATCGGACAGTTTCCCCTTCGGAGGCATTTCAAAACCATCATATTTGACAGCACTAATTAGGAGACTTTGATCAGGATGTCCGGGTACGATCGCAGGACCTGAATCGCCTCCCTGGAGCAAACTGGCGAGTGAATCGACTCGTAGTGCATTTTTTTGCTTTTGTTCCCCATGGCAAGCGACGCAATTTCGAATGAGCAGAGGGCGAATCTTTTGTTCAAAGAACTTCACCTGTTCAGAGGAGGGATCCTGTTGTGCGTACGCCGTATCGGTATGAAGGATACTTGCAAAAACGATCAGGATTACGGCGGCACGTATCATTAGAAGCGTTGGAAAATAGGAAGGAGATTTACTTCCCTTATTTTAATGTAGGCTTAGAGGAACGTGCTACTGCAGAGACGTCAGTAGATGAGTTTGTATGACCTGACAAGCGTTATTTATTCAGTGCTTTATTGTCTTTAGGGATGACTCCGCCACCCATATATATTTCCGTTTGTGGATGAGCGTCCTTCCATTCTCCCCAGGTTGTCACAATATAAGGATAGTCCGGTATCGGCGCATCTTCTGCCGAGTGCTTAAACTCTTCGTTTTCGTAGTAGAAGAACATCTCTTTATCCAACCATCCACCGAGTCCCATATTGAGGAAGTCCCCTCTGCTACTCGAAGTGAACACTCGGGCTCGCTCATGGATATCGCAATAGGTGACGGAAATGGGGACGTTATCTATAAGATCATTGACGACTTTCGATCCGAAGGATTCAAAAGCATTGGCCAGGTACGCGCGATGTTTATCACCCACAGTGACACCGATCACGCGTTCGGTATCATTTAGGTTTGCCTTGTCGACCGAATGGATGACCGGTGAAATCAGCCCTGGTAAAACCATCGGGGTATCCGCCGGGGCTCGTTTTCCGTTGATCATCGAGGGTGACATGTCTTCGGGAATTCGAATTTGGACTTTTTCATTATCCTGAGCAACGGAGGCTGCCAGAATAATGACTCCTGTGCAAATCACGATGATAAAGAATGCAGCAAAATACCATACGACTCGTGATTCTTCATCATCCAGGTCTTCGTAGTCATAGTCATCATCTTCTGCCTCGTCAGAAAACAATGGATTGATCTTCTTCTCATCAGACTCCACGACTTCAGCTAGCTCATCATCACCAGCTGTTTCCCCGCCTGCTTGCTGAGGTTCAAGTTGATTGTCTTCGACTTCCTGGTTTTCGCTTGAATCATTCATGATTTATAGGATGGGCCTTTGTTATTTTTGGGGAGGATTCGTCTGTGGCAGGACAGGCACTTTGGGTTGCGTCGTCTGCGGTAGTACAGGTGTGTTGGCAGGTGTGTTGTTTGAATTCGGGAGGACAGGCGTTTGTGGTTTCAGAGGTGCTTGAATGGCATCCTCTCCGGCAACCGTTCCTCCACTTTGTTCGATGAAGATGCGATTTAAATTTTGTGTTGCAGCTTCATGCGTCGGATCTAGTTGCAGTACGGCCTGATACCAACCGATTGCAAGTTCGGGTTTACCAATCTCCTCAGCAAGTTGTCCCAGTTCCATTCGCATGTCAATGTTCGTAGGCTCGCCAATCGCGTCGGTATTGAGTTTAGAGAACCGTTCACGTTTTTGGCGGAGCGAATCGGACATGGCGATGTACTTTTCTGCATTCTCGTTGTCCCCCACACCCCGGTACGCTTCGGCCAGTTTGTACATTAGTTGATCGTCTTTAGGATGAGACTCGAGTCCCTGCAGGATTGTGGCAATCGCTTCGTTGTATTGTTTATCCTGCACCTGAATGGTTCCGGTCAGCAACACAGCGTCCCGTTGACTCGGATCTGCCTCAAGTGATCGTGCGAGTTGGTCCAGTGCCAATCCGGGATCGCCCAGATTGTAATCACACTCTGCTCTTAAAGCGAGTACCTGAGGGGTTACGGTCACTAACTGCAAATAATGTTTTGCTTCGCCGTATTCCCGTAATTTAAGACAAATCTGTCCTAATCCAATCAGGACTTCTTCCTGATAGTCAGCCCAGCGATCTTTTTCCAGACAAGTAATATAAGCAATTTTTGCATCTTCCCATTGCTCGTAGTCCTGTTGAATCATTCCCATGAAGCGATAGATCTGAGCATCTTCCGGGTTGATTTCGGCGACCTGCATGGCCGCTTCAATCGCATGCTGCATATTTCCCTGGTCAAAGTGAAGCGAGGCCATTAATTGATAGGCAGGTAGGCATTTCGTATCCAGGCTTTCACCGACTTTGATAGCGGTTTGCAGGTAGTTAATGGCGGAAGCGTAGTCCTTTTGACGAAATGCCATCTCTCCGGCTATGTAATACATATAGGTCGTAATGGTCTCGTCGGTCGTCGCTTTGATTTCCTGTAAGGACTCTGCCGCTGCCTGATTATCATCGGCCATCGCTTGGGTGAACGCATTAAGCATGGTGATCTGTTCTGCAGGAGCTCCTAGTTGCTCTAACGCATTGCGATGCATAATGACGTCCGGAGTATGCCGTGTGTGGATCGCTCGAATTGCTTCCTGGAAATGGTCACTTGCAGAGAGTTGATCGTTTTCGCCGACATTGAATCCCTGAGTATTCTTGTCGATGAGCGAGATCGAGACGACGACCAGCAGGATAACGATGATCACTGCGACCAGCGAGGCTTTGCTGCTCAGCAAAACCTCTACGTCGTTTGAGTCTTGTTCAGTGTTCGTGTTTTCAGTATTCATGATTTGCGTACGATCAATGTAGTAAATCGGTTAGTTATTAGATTGGATGACGGTCAGAGCATGCGTGGTGGGGATGTCCTCGATTTCCTGAGTTTGTCCGTCCGGCCATTGAATCACAAGGCTATTGATAGTTGTATCGGCAGGTAAGCTCCAATACATTCGGGGATCACTTTGTGAGAGATAGCTGGCACCACCTCGGGTGAGTCGAATAAAGTCTCCAGCGGAAGTCTTGAGTGTAAGAATACTCCCGACAGCATCTCGATTGGTGGTCCGTCCAATGAGTTTCACTCGGACATTCAACCCCGTTTGTTCGGTCGTGTTTTCAACGATGGCAGCGGGTTCGACATTGTTGCTAAAGACAAAATCAGCATCTCCGTCATCATCGAGGTCTCCCAACGCCAGTCCCCGCCCCATATGTTGGGTGCCCATGTAGCCATCGTCATCGAATTTCTTACGGATCATTTTGCGGTAATTGTTCGAGTCGTTCTGTTCGTTGACCAGTAGGACCGGTAGCTGGAACTGGTTACCTGACCGTGGATAGTTTATGACATGACCATTGGTGATCAAAATATCTTCATCTCCGTCATAATCGAAGTCATAGTACAGTGATCCGAATCCTACAAACAGTCCTCCGAGGGAAGTGACGCCCGTACGATCTGAAACGTAGGTGAACATTGCCTGTCCGTCGTTGCGATAAAGCGCGAATGCTTCCTGCTCATAATTAGCAACCCAGATATCAGGTTTTCCGTCGAGATTGTAGTCTCCGACGTCAATCCCCATACTCCCATTTGAATTGCCTAGACCATCAAAGGCGACCGAATGGAGCGTGCCCCGTTCTTCAAATTGCCCGGTACCATCGTTGATATAGAGAAAGTTGGCGACGGTATCGTTGGCAACGTAAATGTCGATATCCCCATCCAGGTCATAGTCGGCACTCATCACGCCCAGCCCTTTACCTAGATTGTTTAACTGCGCGAATTCTCTGGCGTTAAAGAAAGTCCCGTCACCGTTACTGTAGTAAATGTTGTCTGGCAGCGGTTCGAATTCCTTCGGAGGACAGATTTCTCGCTGGCTTGGTGTGGGGCCATCACAATAAGGATGATTATCAAAAGACCAATTCACGTAGTTACATACGTAGAGGTCCAGAAATCCGTCGCCATTGTAGTCACCCCAGGCGCCGCTACTGCTCCACAAAGTGTTATCGAGTCCGGCTGGTTCATGAATTTCGAGAAACGTACCGTCTCCCTGATTATGAAATAAGAGCAGCCCATTCCAGCCTGTTAGGACGAAGTCCGGAAAGCCATCATTATCAAAATCTCCCACCTGACAACCGTGAGTGTACAGAGTTTGATTATCGGTATAGCTAACGCTGGCTACATTTTCAAAAGTAGCATCTCCGCGATTCGTATAAAGGGCACCAGGAAGCCCGGTGATTTTGTCGTTCTCTTTACCTTCATATCTTCCACCGCCGGGGAAAAATATGTCCAGCGTTCCGTTCTGGTCAAAATCAAAGACAGCCACACCGCCACCTAGCGATTCTAAAATACTGTTGTTGCCCGCTTCAAAGTCGTTGCGGTAAGTAAAATCGACACCGGAGTCCGGAGTGATTTCGTCCAGACGGATATTTTCTCCGACTTGCTCGCTACCAAGATTTTCATCATAACTGAGTTCGGGTAGGATTCCGCCTCCCTGATTCACTTCAGCCACTGGTTGGTCAATTTCTCCGAGATTGGTCAATTGTTCAAATGGATCGTCTTCGCTGCATCCACTTAAAATGGCCAGTGAAATCAGGGAGAGTGCTGTGAACAGAATTGAATTGGTTTTGAATGTCATGGATTTGCGTTGTGAATGTTCGGAGGAAGAGTTTCGATTGTTGAGTGGAGGAACGATTAGGATGGGTCCGAAGAGCTGTCCGTGTCATTTTTTGCGGGGGTAGTTGGCGATGGTTCTTTGGCAAGGCGAGCTTTCGCTTTGGCGACTTCATTGGTAAACCGATCAAGCTGTTCCTGCAATGAAGGGTCGTCCTGGATTTTGGCTTCGTAATATCGTTTCATGAACTCGAGTGTGGGTAAGTAAAGTGGATCCAATTGATATGCGGATCGCATCCAGATCATGGCTTCCTGCTCAGATCCGTATTTCCAGAATCGATTGGCGATGTCAAGGCGTTGATCGATACTGTCCTTTCCACTGCTGATTCGTTGAGCGAGTTCATTTGCATCTGCCAGGTGTTCTTTAATCTCTTCGACATAGTCGAAATGTTCCTGAGCTTCATTGAGTTTTCCCATGCTACGTAATCCCATTGCCAACATATGTCGGGCATCCGTATTGCGAGGGTCTCGTTCGATGACGGGTTCGAGTACCTGAATGCCTTCTTCAGGACGATTTGTTTCGACCAGAATACGTCCCAGTTCAATGGTGGCGGAGATATGTTTCGGGTACTCGGTTGTGACAACGCGGAGAATTGTTTCGGCCTGTTCATCTCGTCCGAGCATCCGCAAGCAATGAGCCTGAGCGGTATAGGAATCGACTCGGAATCGAGGGTCATTTTCTGCCATCTTCAGATATTGAATCGCTCGCTCGGTATCTTTAAGCGTCAGTAAGACGTCGGCGATATCGAGTGCTGCCTGATAGTATTTAGGATTGATTTCCAAAGCACGTCGATAGGCTTCTTCGGCCAGTTTGTGATTGAAGAGCGATTTTTGGATGACGCCTTCCAGATAATGCGGTCGAGCATCGTCGGGGAAGTCACTTTGCCAGGCTGCGGCTAACTGTAACGCAGCATCGTGTTGTTGGTATTGGAGGAAACCGATGATGTAGGCTTCGCATATTTCACGTTCATCACCGCGTGGATCATTTAACAGCTCAGGTAGTTTAGGTTGTGCCATATCAAGATTAGCAGCCTGTGCGGCAGCCAGAACACGCTCACGTTGAACCATCACCGAGTCGAACCCGGCATCCTGAGCCTGTGCCAGAAAGGCATTCATTTTGTCGTAATCGCCACGTCGCCGTTCGAGGCGAGCCGTGAGAAAGTAGATTTTCGCTTTGTTAGTGAATGGGAAAGATCGTAACGCATCAACGTGTTCGCGAGCCGTCTCTAGGTCATGTTCGAGCAAGGCTGCCTGAGTTTGAGTCATGTGATATTCGGGATACCCGACAAACACGGCAATGATCAGTAATGCCAGGCCAGTGGCAATCAAGACAAGCCTGTTGAGATTGCGTGGTGGTTTAGTCGTGGATTGTGAGTCCTGCCTGGCAGCATCATCAGTTGACTCTAAGGCAGCATCCGTTTCGATCACTTCCTGTTCGACTTCTGAAATCTCTTCTGACATGTTGTTTTACGTGATGGGTTAAGTGGACTGCATTGAAAAACACTGGGTTGACGTTCGCCAACGCTCGCTTGGCGCATACTTCTATGTAAAACATACGCTACTTATACAAGAGTGCTACGATTGAAGAGCCGAATTTGGTCGAATCCTACTGCGGAATAATCGAATTATTCCACCAAATCGATACATCCGTACGTGGATTCATTGCTGAATCTTCAAATTGGGCCGTTGCGATATCCAGGTCACCGTCCTGGTCGAAATCTGCGACGACAATGGTCGCCTGATTGCAATTCCCTGTTTCGATGCGGTGAGGCTTGAATTCTCCGTTTGCCGTTGTTTCAAACCACATCAACGAGTCAAGCGTATTGAGTGATACGCCTTCGAGCGGTCGGCTAATGAGGCTGCTGCAAACGACATCTAAATCTCCGTCCTGATCTAAATCTCCGGCCACAGCTCGATGAATCCCCGGTAGGCTTCCCAGGACATGATTTTGCCAAGTGCCATCGCCATTGTTTTCAAGCCAATGCGCCGCATGATAGGGCACAATATAAAACGTGTCGAAGATGTCGCCGTTGGTATAGAGTACGTCCATGTCACCGTCTGAGTCGAAATCCACCAGATCGATTCCAGTGGAACCCCAGGCCGGGCTGTTGGCAGCGAAGATGTTTTGTCGACGAAATGTGCCATCACCACGATTTAAAAATAGCTCCACCACTTCATGTTCCTGACTAATGACCGATACAAAGTCGAGGTGCCCATCCTG
>CEUY01036822.1_pt1 | contig 11284 bp, 11 predicted proteins | sample 361481 | NCBI WGS metagenome assembly CEUY01 (sample SAMEA2622737, study PRJEB7988) | marine metagenome | isolation source: saline water (ENVO:00002010), including
TGATTTCCCAATCCGTGGGATGAAAACGGCTAAGGATCAGCGCTGCGCTTCAGCGCATCCTCAAGCTCGGTAACCCGCTGCTGCAGTGCTTCCAGCTGGCTTCGGGTCCTTGCCAGCACTTTTTCCTGAACCTCCAGTTCTTCCCGGGTGACGAGATCCATCTTCTCAAGAGAAGACTGGACCATGGCGCGAACATTCTTCTTGACGTCATCGGCCAGATCGACGGGCAATACTTCTCCCAGGGATTCCGCAATCTTTTTGAAAGGTACCGTCATATTCCGGGTTTGCTGGATGCTCTCCCTCCATTCTAACAGCCCCGACACCAGTCGCGTGGTGCTCCCCTTGAGTGCAAATTCTCGTACCGTTGCCACTTGACGGTGCGGTGTACTGACGAGTTTGCGCAAGACCCGGCAAATGACCCCGTAGAAACTGTTTTTAAAGTTGGCACGCAATTTGCTTGAAGAAACGCGGCAGCCGTGAGTGGAGTGGTTGCCGCCCTACTTGCGGCAAGATTCATTCTTGGTCGTGCCGATCTCACCATGGTGCTAAACGGCGCTTTGGCAGGGCTCGTCGCGATCACGGCAGAGCCGTTAACGCCCTCCCCTCTCGCGGCAATGATGATTGGAGCGGTTGGAGGGGTGATCGCGGTCTTTTCCGTGCTGGGGCTCGACCGGCTGAGCATTGATGACCCCGTTGGGGCCATCTCGGTTCACGGTACCGTTGGGTTCTGGGGTCTGCTGGCGGTGCCCGTCACCAACTCTGATGCACCATTTTCCTCTCAACTCATCGGTGCGGGGGTCATCTTTGGCTTTGGGTTTGTAGCGAGTATCGCGACGTGGGCCATCATCAGGGCGGCAGGAGGGCTTCGCGTCACCGAAGAAGATGAGTACCGGGGCATTGACGTTGCCGAGTGCGGGCTTGAGACGTACCCGGAATTCACATCCGGCACAAAATAGCCTTGTTGCTGTTTGAATAGGCCCGGCCGACATCCAAATGACAACGCCCTGGTTTAGGGGCGTTGTCTAGTCTCCCGGTTTGACTCGATAGCGAATAAATGCCTCTTCGCGCAGGGACTGTACCCACTGCTCGAAGGCCTCTTCGGTCTTGCGCCCATTGATGATTCGTTCTGCCTGGCGCCAACGCAAGGTATTGCCTACATCTTTCTCCCGTTCCCCGGTAATCTGAGCAATATGCCAACCGGCGGCAGTCTGAAAGACGGGGCTGACCTCGTTGACCGCCAAAGGATCGAGCACCTGCTGAAACTCCCCGGGCAATTCTCCGGGACTTAGCCAGCCGAGATTTCCACCGAGTGCCCGGGTATTGGCATCTTCTGATTGCAGTCTGGCGACTGCGCCGAAATCCTCGCCCGCAACAATCCGCTTCCGAATTCGTTCAAGACGCACTCTCAACTGTCGATCAGGCAGGAGCGCGCTTGCCCTGATCAGGATGTGCCGCACCTCCTGTTGCAGCACCACCATCTCTTGCTGAGACTTACGTCCGAACACTTTCAGGAGATGCCACCCGTTGGCGCTCTTAAAAATGGGTGACAACCCTCCGGCGGGTACGTCTTCTACCGCGTCAAGAAAAAGTTTCGGTAGCTGTCCGGTGGTCCTGACCCCCAGCATCCCTCCTTCTGACGCCTTGTTGCCGTCTGAATACCGCTTTGCCGCTTCGGCAAACGCGAGACCATTGACAATCTCCTGCCGAATCTCCTCAAGCCGGATACCTGCATCCGAGACGTCCGCTGGTGAAGCATCCGAAGGCAACTTCAGCAGGATGTGCGCAAGATCAAGTTCAAGAGAATCGGGTTTTTCCTCTTGCGGATTTTGTGCCAGATAGTCATCGATCTCCTGCTCGCTGACGCCAATTTGCCGACGGATCTGCCGCTCAATCAGCTTCCGGATCGTCAGTTGTTTGCGCAGATCTGTCTCATAGTCCTCGATCGCCACACCTGCACCGGCGATCGCGGCCCGCAACTGGGGCGGGGTCAATCGATTCTGTCGCGCGATCGTCATCAACGCATAAGCGACTTCCCGGTCATCGGCAAGAATCGAACTCCGCGCCGCCACCTCCAACAGAAGCGTATCGACGATCAGCTCTTCCAGCACGCCTGAGGCCAAAACATCACGTGGGGGCAGGGGCTGGCCAGCGGACCGCAACTCCATCTCCGCAAGGGAAATCTCCCTGGCGAGATCGGCTTCAGTGATGACGCCCTCATTGACGACGACCATGACACGGTTAAGCGATTGATCGGCTTCTACGCCTGAACAAAGCCCCGCCGCAAAGACCCCCGCAGCCAGCACATGACTCATTCGGCGCACTGCGCCAACCGCGAACGATTGGAATGCGTGCCTTAAATCTGCCAAGACGCTGGCTAGTCCCACGCAGGGGCAGTCGTTGTGATACCGGCCGCTAGCTGATCACTGGAAATTCGTCCCAGACTCTTGAGACTGAAGGTAGCCAAAAACTGGACGCCCCCTTCGTCCTCATCTTCACTCGGGCGATCCTCAAGAGCAACCTGCAGCGCCCAGCAACAGGCATCGTAGCCCAGGCTGACCCGGGTATAGGAGCCGTGATCGTCATCATCGGACTGACCGATGAGTGCGGCGGCACCCAGTTGCCAACGCGGCGCCAGCGGCCACGTCAGATCCAGTTCGAGATTGCTCTGGGTCTCTTCCCAACGATAAGACGCCCCAAATACACGGCGAAAATCCGGGCTGTAACGACCACCCAGACGCCAACTCCCGATCTCGCTCTCCTCCCAGTTCCAGTTGGCGAATCCGTTAGTGCTGATGTGCTGATTGACATGAAAAGTAGCGTCAGCCAGCAAGGGTGAGAAATCGCTAGAGTCAGCACCGGCACCATCCAGCGTGACCTCGCGGTCGGCAAGATAGATCTGCTGGGCGAACTGCCAGCTGAGCAAGTCCTCTCCGGAGTCTTCCGCATAGGTTTCACTGGACAGTCCTAATGTGAAACCCTGAAAGTTCTGAATCCGATCTGAACCCCAGAAACCCTCATCTAAAAAAGCATCGGCAATGTTGTCAAATCCCACGGAACCTGAGTCAAACGCCGGCAAATCATCCTGATCTTCATAAGGCACGTAATGGTACGCCAGACTCGGCACCAGGGTCTGTGTATGATCGCTACCCATCCATGTCACATCGCGCTCAAGAAACAATTTTGAGTCGACCTCCAGAAGATAGATGCCTCGAGTTGGGTTGGAGGGCTTATTCTTTGGCTGATTCTCAACACTGTAGGCGGTATAGGCATATGTCAGTTTGGGTGTGACCTCGCCGTAGGTCCGTTGCATAGGGAAAGCCAATGTAGCCTCGTTGTCCCACCTCAAACCAGTGGTCTTACGAGAAGAGACATGACCGAAATTCACCAACTCCGTATCGTACTCTGGCCTTATAGAAAAACGGGTGACATTATCACGCAGATACTCTCCTGCAGACTCGTAATTTAGTTGAAATTCCTTTTCCCAAGTTACCTTAATTTGTGGAAGTTCACTATAGGGCTCATCCTCTTCGGAGACGCGACTGTCCAGGGTCTGGTATGCCGTGGCCTCAGCATTGATCTGAAAATTTTCATCCTCAACGAAGATATCCATCGGATCAATGGAAAGCTCTACCCGCTGGGGAATGTGGGATGCGCTACTGACCTGCAGATTGTCCGACAGGTCATCCAGATAGGCTTGGTCCGACACCTCACCAATATCCGCACCGAACGAGAAAGTCGAATCATCCACCCATAGCCTCTGGCTATGTTCATAACTCCAGCCGTACCGGCTGGAGCCAAACTTGCTGTCATCCGGCATATATTCGGCCCGAACAATACCGCTGAAGTCGCCGCTGGTGGTTTCGCCCATATAACGGTACTCCCCGGATCCCAGCAGACCGCGGGCGGCCATGTAACGCCCGGCAAATGTGGCGTCACGCTCAGGAGCGATATTCCAGTAGTAGGGTACCTCGAGATTGAAACCCCAATTCTCCCCGTAGCCAATAGTAGGAAACAGCAACCCGCTTTTGCGTTCATCGGTAATCGGAAAGCTGAGCCTCGGCACATAGGCAATCGGCACCCCATGGAACTTGAGTTTTAAATGCTCACCCATGCCTATTCCCGAGGCATGATCTAAAGTGATCTCACTGGCCTCAATCAACACCGAGTCGTCACCCGCCACGCACCGAGAATAGACAACATCCTGCAAACGCTCGCGATCGTGCCCATCCAGATAAAGTGTGCTGGCTGTGGCCCGTGCCTTGGCTCGCGCCACAAGCGGTTCTTCTAACTCAGAGGAAATATCAGAGTCGGCCGCCGTTTCTGAGTTCTCGAAATCGAGCCGAAGAACCTCCCCCGTTGGCAGTCGAATCACATCCGACGCTGTCATCGTGGGGTCCTGTATGCTCCGCGGGCCTTTTATGCTCCCCGCCCCGCCGGCCGTGGCGATCGTAAAACCTGATCGATCATAGGTCGCGTTGGAGAAATCCACTACCTTGCGCTTAGGGATAGGATCTCGACGCGCAAACTGTACCGTGACATCGCGCGCGCTCCCGATTCGCGTTTCCATCTCAAGCGTCAGGCCCTCAGCTGTAATGCGATCACCGTTTTCCGAGTAAAGGATCACGTTCGTTGCCTCAAGGGAGAGGGTTCGCTTGTCGAAACGGATTTCATCCGCATAGATACCGCGCGCACCCTGGGTCGCGAGCGCACTCCCTTTCAGCTCCAACTGCTCTGGAGAAGGAATATCCAGCTGGTCTGCTTCGAGATTAATCGGCAACCGGGACGGATCTTGCGAGACATACAGGAGGAGCTCTTCAGGGATGTCAATGGGATCAGCGGGGCAGGTTTCTTCATCAGCAAAGCGTACCGGCGCATTGGCGACGGCAACGGCTGAGCCCATCAGCCCGGACACCGCCAGTAGTGCCGCAACACCACGACCCAATATTCTGGAACAAATGCGGGGAGCGGCCAAAAGGTGTGATCTCATTCGCAAAATTCTAATGGCGGCATAAATCAACAGGATTCGTGGGCAATTTTTTGATACGCAATGTCGCGGCACCAGTTAATCCGAAACAGTATTATAGGCAAGCCTTTGAGTCACAGGAACTCCGGCAGGGGTTATCCGCAAAACCTATGGCCCGTTTATGAGTCCTACATCAGCAATGATTCTGGCCGCCGGTCGCGGCGAACGCCTTGCACCCCTGACCGACGTCACACCGAAACCGCTGATTCAGCTCGCAGGCAAAGCACTGATCGAACATCACCTGCTCGCACTAAAACAGGCTGGTGTCACTCAGGTGACCGTAAATGTGGCACACCTCGGCAACCAGATCGTCGACTATCTCAACCGGTCCTGCCCCCATACGCTTGAGATTACCTTCTCGCATGAGCCACCTGGAGCGCTTGAGACTGCAGGCGGCATTCACAAAGCACTTGATCTGATCCAAAGCGATCCGTTCGTTGTGGTGAATGCCGATGTGTGGACCGATTTTCCATTTTCGACTCTGCCGGACACCATTGACAGCGATGCCCATCTGGTTCTGGTCCCTAATCCACCACACCACCCGGGCGGAGATTTCGTACTTCATGACAATACCGTCCAGATGAAGCGTGCGGAGTTAAGTACCCTCACCTATTCCGGCATCGGCCTTTATCAAAAATGCCTCTTTGACACGCACAGCGGCGGCCGCCTTCCACTCGCACCTTTGCTGAATGAGGCAGCTCGAGACCGTCGTCTTAGCGGCCAGCTTTATCACGGCAAGTGGATGGACATCGGCACACCGCAAAGACTCGTTGAGGCGCAAAATCGCGCCGACTTCGATTCACGACAACGCTGACCGCATCCTGGGGGGAGCGCAGGTTTCTCAGGGAGAGTCTGTCTTCTTGTGGGAAAGGCGGATTTCAAGAATCTCCTGTAAGGCATCCGCCGCCTCATCTACATTGACCGATACCCCCTGGCCTTTCAGGCTGGTCACGCCGAGGCCCGCAAACCCACACGGGTCGATACGGGAGAAAGGTTCCAATTCCATATCCACATTAAGACTGAGACCGTGATAACAGCATCCGGATCGGACTCTGAGCCCAAGCGCGGCAATCTTTTCGCCGTTGATGTACACACCAGGCGCGCCCGGTCGAGCAACGGCCTCGAGACCAAATTGATCCAGGACTTCAATCACGGAAGCCTCCATCAGACTGACCAGTTGGCGCACGCCGAGTCCCAGTCGGCGAAGATCCAATAGCATATAGGCGACCAACTGTCCCGGTCCGTGATAAGTGATCTGCCCGCCGCGATCCGATTTCACGAGAGGGATGTCCGTATCGCCCTCGCGCACAGACTCACTACAACTGACTCCCTGGGTATATACCGGCTCATGTTGGAGAAACCAGATTTCATCAGCGGTATTTGGCGCTCGAGCCTGTGTCCAACTGCGCATCTCGTCCATAGTGGCCGCGTAATCGCGAATCCCCAATCGGCGAAATTCCAACTGCGGCATCATGGTACGTTATCCCGCCTGGTCGCTAGAGAGTCAGCAGAATCTCGTTCTCGCTGTTGAGGTCCATATAGATCGCATCCAACTGCCGGCGGCTGGTTGCTTCAATCGTACAACTGACTGACACATACTTTGAAGAGCCGCTCTCCCGAGTTCGAAAATCAAGAATCTTCCCACCGCTAAGATGTCTTGCGACAATTTCCCGCACACGGTCATCAAAGCCCGTTACCTGCTTGCCCATTGCCTTGATCTGGAATTCACAGGGAAAACTCAGCAATTCCTCGGGAATCTCATCAGCTTTGCTTTCATTCGCCATCAGTGAAACCACAAGCGAACGGTGTCAGACAGTCGCGTCATCCACGATCCCGCTTCCACGTCCTGCAAGGCGACCAAAGGCCGGGACAGCAGTTCGTCATTGTTGAGTGTGACCGTCAAGGTCCCGAGTGTCTGACCATTCGCAACGGGCGCGAGCACGGGATCTGTAAGCGTTACCCCTGCCTTCAGGTTTTTGCCCAGGCCCTTGGCCATCACCAGGGCAATCGGCTCTGAAAGCCCCAACGATACGGCTTGCGCCGCCCCTTTAAATACCTGCGACTCCACCACCTTTTGGCCCGCGGGATACAGATCATGGTGTTCGTAGGCGGCGAACCCGAAGCGCAGCAATGAATAGACTGCATCGGCCCGCTCACGGTCGCTTTTTGCGCCGATTGCCGTCCCGATCAGCCTCATCCCGTCCCGTTCAGCGGATCCAACCAAACAATACCCCGCTGACCGGGTATGGCCAGTCTTGACACCGTCGATACTGTTATCTCGCCCGAGCAGCGGGTTTCGGTTCTTCTGGGTGATATCGTTCCAGGTGAACTCTCGGATCGCGTACATTGCATAATGGTCCGGCTGCTGGTTAATGATAGCGCGGGTCAGCAACGTCACATCCCGGGCCGTAGTGTAGTGATCCGGATGCGGCATGCCAGCGCTGTTAACAAAATGACTGTTCACCATCCCCAACTCGGCAGCGGTCTGATTCATCAGATCAGCAAAGCCTTCCTCACTACCGGCGACATGTTCTGCCAGTGCCACAGCCGAGTCGTTACCCGACTGCACGATGAGCCCCATCAGCAGATCGTCAATCCGGACCTTGTCCCCCGCTTCGATAAACATCCGTGACCCTTCCGAGCGCCATGCTTTCTCACTCACGACGACTGTGTCGTCATTTCTTATCGTGCCGCGTTCAATCTCCCGGAAAACAATATAGGCTGTCATCAACTTGGTCAGACTGGCGGGCTCAATCGGGGTATCCGCGCGGTCTCCCGCCAGCGTAAGTCCTGTCGCCGCATCCATCAGCAGCCAGGACGATAACTTCAGTTTCGGCGGCGGAATCGTCGACCGCATTGCTTCGGAAAGATCCGACTCGATCTCAGCGGATACCGCCAACGGCATCAGAGCGATAAACATGCCCAGGATCCCGCGGCGCAGTATGTTGACCCACTTTCTGCTCATTATTGACTTCACTCCCTGACTGCCGTCGGCTCCGTGCCGGTTACTTTCATAATGATGGTCCGTTGCTGCTGGATTGCACGGGTACCAGTAACCGGGCCTGCTTGAACCCGATAATACCGATTCTCCCGGTATTCCACCGTCACAACCCGGATACGCGGGATACCGGCCTGGACAAGACGCCCTTTGAGACGATCTGCGTTCTCCCGAAGCCGGAAGCTTCCCGCCTGCCAGAAGACCGACGGTTGCCCTTTGCTAGATGCGGTGTGGGCGGAGGAATTTTTCTGACCTGTCGCCGTTGCCACGACCCGGATATGAATCGGAGCCGTTCCGGACTCGACCACACCCAGTTTCTTTGCCGCCATATACGACAGATCCAGAATCCTGCCGCCCAGAAACGGTCCGCGATCGTTTACCCGGACCACGACCTCGCGGCCGTTATTAAGATTCTGCACCTCAAGGTAGGTGGGCAATGGCAAGGTCTTGTGAGCCGCTGTCATGGCAAACATATCGTACTCCTCTCCGTTGGAGGTCGTCCGGCCATGAAATTTTCTCCCATACCACGAAGCCTCTCCCGTCTCCGAGTAACCCGCCCTCACTGAAGACATGGGTACATACCGGATGCCAAAAACCGTATAAGGCGCATTGCCGATCCTGCTTAACGGCTCCGTCCGTGGCACCGCATCGGCAACCGAGGCAGGATCAGGGCTCGAGTCCGGGGGGCCATCATCCTCGAAATAGGCGCCGCCTGACGGGGGGTCACGAAAGACACTGCAGCCGGCTAGTGTCAGGAACGCAGCCGCTAGGGCAACCCACCGGCACCACTGCATGCTTAGTTTCCAGTAGCCGATGCGATCTGCTCTGCCAGCTCAAACACCGACATGGCGTAATTCTGACTTCGGTTATAGCGGGTAATGACGAAGAAATTGTGGTAGCCGAGACGATAATCCAGGCCGAGTTTTCCCTCAAAGCGCATCACCCCGACTTTGTCATCAGCGCCGCCCGACACCGGTACGTTTAGCGCTGTGACCGACGAGACCGCTGAATTCGGGCTCAACTTACGCGTTACCAGAGCATCGAGCCCCTCTGGAGCATTGAGGACCCGAGTCACAATCGCCTCATTTGGGCGCCAGTGGTGGCGAGCCAGATAATTGGCCGCACTGCCAATCGCATCGGCCACACTGTTCAGAAGGTCAGCACGGCCATCCCCGTCAAAATCGACCGCGTAGCTGCGGTAACTGCTGGGCATGAACTGGGGAATACCCATCGCGCCGGCGTAGGACCCTTTGACTAAAAGCGGATCCAACTCCTGCTCTGCAGCCAACTGCATAAAGTGCTCCAGTTCAGAAGAGAAAAACTTGCTGCGGCGGGGATATTCCACGGAGAGCGTCACCAAACTATCCAATACCCGTAAACTGCCCAGCACCTTGCCATAGCGGGTTTCGATACCGATGATCGCGACAATAATCTCCGCCGGTACACCGAAGCGCTCCTCGGCCCTGGCCAGAATCTGCGCATGCTGCTTCAGGAACTGGATTCCTCCATTGATCGACGCCGGATTGACAAACAGGGCTTGGTACCGGTGCCATGACAACCGTTCCGCGGGACGATTCATCGCATCGATGATCTTGGTCTGGATCTTTGCGTCACGAAACCAGGATTTCATCTTGTCCCCTTCCAAACCCTCCGTACCGTCCAGACGATCTGCCATCTCGGCCAGTTGGGGATATTTTTCAAGAGAAACTGCAAAAACCGGTGACGCCCACATCATTAGGGCGCTCAATACCCCGGCAAACCACCACCGCGTTTGGGAAAGCCTTGATTGATCCATCATCATGTTCTCCTCACGTCATCAATCTGCGTCTTGCGTGCATTCCCATAATCATGCCGAAGCCCGTCATCAGGGTCAGCATGGAGGTCCCTCCGTAACTGACCAAGGGCAGCGGCACCCCAACAATCGGAAGAATGCCCGACACCATGCCAAGATTAACAAACAAATAAAAGAAAAAGGTCAGCGCCAATGCCCCGATCAGCAGCCGCGAGTAGGTTTCCCGCGTGTGATAGGCCATCACCAGGCAACGGCCTACGATAAAAAGATAAAGAATGATCAGCATCAACACGCCGATCAACCCGAACTCCTCGGCAAAAACGGCAAGAATGAAATCAGTACTGCGCTCGGGAATGAACTCCAGATGTGACTGACTGCCTTCAAGCCATCCTTTGCCCCAGATGCCCGCCGACCCGACGGCGATCTGTGCCTGAATGGTCTGGTAACCGGTGCCCAGTGGATCCGCAAAGGGATCGAAGAGCGTCAAAATTCGCTGCTGCTGATAACCATCAAGGCGGGACCACAAGAAGGGCGCCAACGCAGCAAGAGTCGCAAACAGCATCATGATGTGATGCCAGCGGATACCTGCCAGAAATACAACAATCATGCCGGAGACAATCAGCATAATTCCTGTCCCGAGGTCAGGCTGTATCACCACAAGCCCCGCTGGAATACCCGTCACCACTAATGCCCCCATCACCATGGTGAAGCTTGGCGGCAACCGTCCTCGTGTCAGCAGCCAGGCCACGGCCATCGGCACAGCGAGTTTCATCAACTCAGACGGCTGAAAACGCACAATGCCCAAATCCAGCCAACGCTGCGCCCCTTTGACAGTGACCCCGATAACCAGTACTCCCAGCAGTGCGACAAGACCGATGACAAAAAGATGGGGGGAGAGCCTGCGAAGCGTTTCCGGTGACACCTGCGCAAGAATCAACATCGCACCAAGCGATACCCCAAGGCGAACTCCCTGCCTCAACATGACATCCCAGTCCTCTCCGGAGGCGCTGAAAATTACCACAAGCCCAAGCGCCGAAAGGAAAACAAGCGCAATCAGCAACGGGCCGTCCAGGTGCAGTGACCTACCCGAAAACATGGTTCCTAGTGTTAACTGCTGCTCTTTGCAGCCTTTTCTGGAAAAACCGGTCCATCACTTTTCGGGCGATAGGAGCCGCTGCTTTTGCACCGCTCCCACCGTTTTCAACCACCACTGCAATCGCGATCTGCGGCTTATCAACCGGTGCAAAGGCAATGAAGAGCGCATGGTCATGGAATTTTTCCGGGATCACGCTTTCGTCATATTCCTGGTCTTGAGCAATACCGATAACCTGCGCCGTGCCCGTCTTGCCAGCGATCTGGTAGGGACTTCGCCGCCCGCTCGCCCGCGCTGTACCACGTGCACTGTGCATCACCGCTGTCATCGACCGGATGACACGATCTAAAGACGTATCCACCACCGGCTCGGTCGGTT
>CEUY01203603.1_pt1 | contig 11282 bp, 8 predicted proteins | sample 361481 | NCBI WGS metagenome assembly CEUY01 (sample SAMEA2622737, study PRJEB7988) | marine metagenome | isolation source: saline water (ENVO:00002010), including
CCTTTAGAATGAAGGTGGTTAATACTAATATCTTTAAATGATTTTGCCGCATTAAAAATTTCATCAAGATCATTTTTAGTTCGACTTGCATTAACTACTAAATAATATGATTCTCCTTCATTGGTAATCATCAAATCATCAATTATCCCACCTTTTTCATTAAGTATAAAACTATACCTGACCCTTCCAGGTTGGATGCTTTTAATATCAGTGGGCGTTATTGATTCTAATAGTTTGCAACTATCCATTCCAGTAATTGCAATCTGTCCCATATGAGAAATATCAAATAAACCTGAGGAAGTTCTAGTAGAAATATGTTCGTTGATAATTCCAGAAGAAAATTGAACTGGCATTGACCAACCAGCAAAATCAACTAGCCGAGCATTATTTTTTATATGCAGTTCCTCTATTGGGGATGATTTTAATTTATTTATAGTCATAGCTCTCGATCCAAAACATACTTCCGCGTTCAGTAACTTTACTGAATGCCTCCTCTGTCTTGGTACCTGAGAGATTAATTAGATATAACTTCTTATCTAACTTTCACCTTGGGTGGGCTAAAGCCTCTTTCCAGAGTGTCAAATTTTAGCGGTCCTTTTGCCTGAGAGATTCCGAGGCGGTTACCCCTTCGGCGCTTAGTTCGTTCAAAAGAACTTAGTCTCTCCCACTAAAATTATTTGACAAAATCATCTTACATAAATTTTCTAGAATAGAAAGAAAAAATTTTTAATCCCAAAATCTTCTTTTTTCTTCTTCTAAATCAGGAGTCGTTTCTTTTGAAATCTTTATATCAAGGCCCTTATTAATCAATTGCCTGATAGCGTCAGCACGAGTAACATTCATTCCAGGAAAATTTTGTTTAATTTGATTGACGTAATTATCAATTTCTAAAATGATCTCAAATGGCAACCTTACTGCAATCGTTTCCATGACAGACTCTTTCTTAGGACGTCCCCGTTTATTTTTTTTCTCTTCCATATATAACGACTTTTAACTAATAAATAATTTATGTAAACATTAAACAACAAAAAAATTATTTAGTAAAATAAATTTTATAACTTTCTCTTATTGTTTTATCTAAATCATGACTTATGTGGTTTGATTTTTTATTTTCTAGAATGTTTTTTACTTCTAAATCAGCGGTTTGAAGGATTTCAGGATTATTATTTTCCTTCCATTCCTTAGGACTAGAACGATCAGAAATTTCTGGATAAACGTATTCAGATTCCATTACTGCCAATGTTTTGTCATGGCCTAGGTAATGGCCAGGTCCCTCTATACAAACTTCTTTTATAGCATCAAAGGATAGTGTGTTGTTATTCACTTCTATCCCTCTTACACATCTTAAACACTGACCTAACATATCATTATCGATAATCATGCTCTCAAAGCTAAAACCCAGTAAAGATGCATGCATTCCAGCAGATTCATACACCAAATTTAATCCAGAAAGGCCTGCCATTACTGCTGTTGAACCTTTTTCATAACCTGATTGAGCATCAGGTAACTTCGAATCACACATGCCAGCCGCAGCACCTGAAGGAAGGTTAAAATGATCAAGCATTTGTGCACATGCAGCGGATAAAAGACCTTGTTCTCCTGAACCGCCAGACATGGCGCCTGTTCTTAAATCAGATACAAAAGGCCATGTGCCTGCAATGCAAGGGTGTCCTGCTTTGATTGAATTTACATATACAAGTCCTGCAAGTACTTCAGCAGTTGACTGAGCAATTGTTCCTGCTATAGAAGCAGGCGCAGTGGCTCCAGCTTGACCAGCTGACAATAATAATACAGGCATTCCGGCTTTTATGACTTCTTCCATAACCAGGCAACTTTCAGTAGCAAATCGCAAAGGAGGTACCACAAAAGCATTAGAATTAGAGATAAATGGTCTTTCCCTCCATTTGTCTTCTCCACCAGAAATTGTGTGCAACATTTCAATTGCTGGTTTAATAAATTCTGCCTCAGTAAAACTTACACCCACATGCTTTTGAGTTCCTGAAATACAAGCGTATAATGTATTCAAGTCCATTTCTTTTGGGTCTTCGATGTCCGTAGCTACCATTGGGCGCTGGAAAAAATGAATATTATCAAGGTTCTCTGCTATGCATGCCGCATGATAAATATCTTGTGTTTCTGAAGGTCGATAAGTTTTATTATGAGCATCAACCACATTAACAGCGGCACCTGCAGTACCATAATGAACATGATTTTTTTTAAGGTGTAAATCATATTTAGTTATTTGGCCAAATAGAGTAGTATTTTTTTGTGTATCAGCTAAAGCCTTTTTTACTACGTCATTTTTGAACCTTAATCTTTTATCATCACCTAATATTGCTCCATATTCTTGCATTTTTTTTATTCCGGTATCAGGTGCTTGAGAAAGTCCTACTTCTTCTAACAATTGGAAAATAGTTTGCTCTATTGCTGCAATATCATTGCGCGAAAGTGGCTTATATGAACCGCCAACCATTCCAGGACCAATAGGTTTAATATTATCGGGTAGCGGTGCTGACCTTTTCAGTCGTCTGGCAGTTCTGCCTCCAGATCTTTTGCCCCTTTTATTAATTTCAACATCACCCATAAAATTAATTCCTTAAAGAAGATTAAATTTTAACATTATTGCTTAATGGATCATAAGCAGGTTTCAAGTAAGCGGTGGCAGAATATCTTTTGCCGGCCACATCAATCATGTAATTTCCCTTAAGATGTTCTTCTGGACTTTCACCTTTTTGTTTGCAAGTCACATAGCCCATTCCAACAGAAGAACCTAAATGATGCCCAAAGTTACCACTTGTAAGGTAACCAACAATTCTGTCATCTTTTATTATGGGTTCATTATGATATAATAATGGTTCAGGATCGTTTAAAACAAATTGCATTAATCTTTTTTCAACACCCTCTTGTTTTTTTATTTCGACAGCATTTTTACCAATAAAATCACCAAACTTACTTTTGGGTTTTTGAGTTTTAACGGCAAAGCCAAGCCCTGCTTCAATTATATTGTCTTCAGTTGAAATGTCATGACCATAATGCCTATATGCTTTTTCAATTCTACAGCTATCAAGGCTGTGTAAGCCACATAACTTAATGGGCATTTCTGCACTCCTTTCTTGTATTTGTTCAAAAACATGTGCAGCCATGTCTGATGAAATATAAATTTCCCAACCTAACTCACCAACATAACTTATCCTATGAGCTCTAGCTATGCTCATGCCTATTTCAATTTCCTTGGCATGTCCAAAAGGAAAATCTTCATTATCTAAAGAGTTTAAAATTAACGGTTGAAGAAATTTACGTGAGTTGGGCCCCATTATAGATATTACCGCTTCAGATGAAGTGGCATCGTAAGAAAAACAATGCGCATCAGTTGGGATATGGTTTTTTATCCAGTTTAAGTCTTTCTGTATAGTGGCTGCTGGCGTTACAATTATGAACTCATCTGAAGATAGTCTTGTAATTGTAACATCTGATTCAATGCCTCCGTCATCATTTAAAAATTGTGTATAAACTATTTTCCCAACGGGTACTGCTATGTTGTTACCACATATTTTTTGAAGAAAGTCTTCTGAATCTTTTCCACTTAATCTGATTTTACCAAAACTGGACAAATCAAATAAACCTACAGAGTCTCTTACTGCTTTATGTTCGTGGGCACTATTTGAAAACCAATTTTGCCTTTTCCATGAATATTTATATTCCGGTATTTTTTTCTGACTTAATTCATTTTCATTCAAAAACCAATTAGGCCTTTCCCAACCGGAAGTTTCCCCAAAGCATGCTCCTTGTTTTTCAAGATGAAAATGAATTGGGCTTCTTTTTATATTTCTTCCAGTTTCAAATTGTCGATATGGAAAATGATCAGCGTATAATAAACCTAATGTCTCAGAAACTCGGTTTCGGAGATAATTTTTATTTTTTTGAAAGGGCATCATTCTTCTTATATCAACCTCCCAAAGATCAATAGTTGGTCTCCCTGAATTTATCCAATCAGCCAAAACTTTTCCAGCTCCTCCAGCAGACTGGATCCCAACAGAATTAAATCCAGCTGCAACAAAAAAATTTTTAACTTCAGGAGTTTCTCCAAGAAGGTATCTGTTATCTACAGTGAAACTTTCAGGTCCATTAAAAAATGTTTTTATTCCTGCTTTATCCAGAAAAGGAAATCTCTTAACAGCTCTTTCAAGAATAGGTTCAAAATGATCAAAATCTTCTGGCAAGCTATCAAATTCAAAGTCTTCGGGTATTCCATCGCCACCCCATGGTTTTGAATTTGGCTCAAAAGCACCTAATAAAATTTTGCCTGCATCCTCTTTGTAGTAAGCACATTCATCTGGGACTCTTAAAACTGGTAATTCGGGCGTTAAGTTATCAATTGGTTCGGTTACAATATAAAAATGTTCACATGCGTGTAATGGGACCGAGGCTCCTGCCATATTACCAATTTCTTGACCCCACATTCCACCAGCGTTGACAATATAATTAGCGTTTATTAAACCTTGGTGAGTTCTAACAGCTTTAACTTTCCCATCATTAGTTTCAATGGAATTAACCTTAAGGTCTTCGATAATATTAACACCAAAATTCCTAGCCCCTTTGGCTAAAGCAAGGGTAATATTAACTGGATCAGCTTGACCATCTTTAGGAAGCCAAACCCCACCAAGGACATCTTCAGTGTTTAAATGAGGATACCGTTCTTGGATTTGTGATTTATTAATGTTTTCAATTTCTACATCATAAGCTCTTGCCATATCAGCTTGTCTATTAAGCTCTTCAAGCCTTTCCTCTGTAAGGGCAACTGTCATAGATCCGTTTCTTTTAAAACCAGTAACCACGCCTGTTTCTTTTTCTAGATCCCAATATAGTTCTTGGCTATATTTAGCTAATCTAGTCATATTTTGTGTAGCTCTGAGTTGGGCAATTAAACCTGCGGCATGCCATGTGGTTCCGCTGGTTAATTTTTTTCTTTCAAGCAATACTATATCTTTCCAACCCAATTTGCCTAAGTGATATGCTATAGAGCATCCTATAACTCCACCCCCAATAATGATCACATTTGCTTGTTTGGGAATATTCAACGTCAACTCCTTAGTTTATTATTCTCTGGATCATACAAAGCCTGTTTGACGATACTTGCTTTCCTCTTTCTGCCTAAAACTTCTATATATATTTGATCATTTAATCCTTGCAGAATTTTGTTATCTAGTATCGCCATTGAAATTGATTTTTTTACTCTGTGCCCATATCCTGATGAAACAATAGGGCCAAGATAATTGTCGCCTGAAAAAACTGGAGATAAATAAACTGGCTCACCAAAAGGTTCATTGTCTTCTGGGTCTTCAACTATAAGGGTTACAAACGTTTTTGTAACACCAATTTCTAATTCTCTTTTCAAGGAATCTTTGCCAATAAAATTTTCTTTGCTAAGATTTATCCATCTTTTTAAACCGCTTTGGAGAATGGTAAAATCTGAGGTAAGGTCACTTTTCCATGATCTGTAATTTTTTTCTAGTCGCATAGAATCTAGAGCTAGCATGCCAAAATGAGACAAATTATACTCTTTACCTGATTTTATAATCTCATGGTATATTTTGAGCATTTTTTCATTTGCAACGTGAATTTCATAGCCTTTTTCACCTGCATAAGACACTTTAAGAATACGACAAATTTCATCACATAAGGATGCCTCTTTGTGAGTTAGCCAAGGAAAGTTTATCTTATCAAGTTTTTCCTGAGTTAAATTTGAAAGTAACAAATCAGATTTTGGCCCTGTTAATAATAGAGTACCTAAATTATGAGTTGTATCCTCTATATTAATGTCCGTGTTTTTTGGAAGATTAAAATATAGCCAATCTCTATCATGCCAGTATGCTCCTGCACCAGTTAAAAGCCAGATATTATTTTCTGAGATTCTTGTTGCTGTCATTTCAGTTAATACTTTGCCCTGAGGAGAGGAAAAATAGATCAAACCTACTTTGCCAATTTTAGGCAGATTGCCAGTTATCATAGTTTCTAACCATTGAGAGGCGCCATCACCTGAAATCTCAAATCTAGAAAAACCAGTTAAATCAATTAATCCACAGTTTTTTGAAACATTTTCACATTCTTTTGCTACGTCATCAAACCAATGTTGTCTATCATAAGAGGTTGCAGGTTTTTTTAAACTTTCATTTTCTGTAAACCAGTCAGCTCTTTCCCAACCTCCATAAGAACCCATTACAGCTCCTGCAGATAATAATTCATTGTAAATAGGAGATGTTTTTGCTGGCCTTCCTGCAGGCCATTGAATTTGAGGAAAATGCATTGCGTATTCATGGCTATAAGTTTCAATGGCTTTTGCTTGAGTGTATTCTTGATCAACATGATTTGTGTATCTTCTTGGATCTACAGCCCAAGAATCAGTTTCTGATTCACCTTCCACTATTATATCGGCCAAAAGTTTTCCAGCTCCTCCACCTTGCACTATTCCAAAAGTAAATACGCAAGCCTCAAAAGCATTTTTTACTCCTGGCATTTGACCAATAAGAGGCAGCCCATCAGGAGCATAAGGAATGGGCCCATTAACAACTCTAGTTATACCAACGCTTCCTAGCAAAGGCACCCGTTTACAAGCATCATCAATATACCATTCCAGCCTTTCTAAATCATCATTATATAATTGAAATGAGAAGTCTTCAGGCATTGGATCGTCTTTTGCTGTCCAGTGAGCTTTGCAGTTTTTTTCATATGGGCCTAATAAGAGCCCATGTTTTTCCTGCCTTAAATAATATGATGAGTCAGGATCCCTGACGAGTGGCACTTTATATTTTAAAGCTTCTAGCTCTGGAATAGGCTCAGTTATAAGATACTGATGAGCTATCGAAACACAAGGGACATTTCTGCCAAACATTAAACCAATTTCTGCAGCTCTATATCCAGCTGCATTTACAACATATTCACATGTAATTGTTCCATTAGGCGTACTAACAACCCATTCATCATTTAGTCTTTCTGCTTTGGTAGCGGGGCAAAATCTAATAATTTTCCCACCATTGTTTTTGGCGCCTCTTGCTAAAGCTTGGGTCAATTGTGCAGGGTCTATATCTCCATCAAGAGGATCCCATTGTCCACCATCAAGATCATGTGTTTCTATAAATGGGTGCAGCTCTTTGATTTGGCTGTTTGTGAGCATTTCAAACTCAACTCCCATTTGTTTTCCCATAGAGCAAACATGTTTAAATTCTTCCATTCTTTGCCTTGAATGCGCAAGTCTAATTGCGCCAGTAACATGGTAATTAATCGGATAATCAACTAAATCACCCAATTTCCTGTATAACTCAGTAGAATAAGATTGCATTTTCATCATAGTCCATGAGCCAACAAAATTTGGACAATTTCCAGCTGCATGCCATGTAGAGCCAGATGTAAGTTCATTTTTTTCTAATAGAACTACATCCTTCCAACCATGAAGAGTTAAATGATAAAGTACTGAGCAACCGACAACACCCCCACCGATAACAACAACTCTGGCATGCGATGGAAGTTTACTATTTTTATCTTTGACATCTGGACTAATATGCTCTTCTAACATTTATATTTCCTTAAATTATTTGGTAATTTTATATTCAACATTTTCATAAATTTTCAAAGTCAAAAAGAATAAAACTATAAATTATTTTATTTATTTATGATATTTAAATATAGTTTTATAGATATATTAATAGAAATTATTTTTAAGGTAGGTGATAATGGATAAGGTTAATTTCAAAAGGATGGATGAAGGCACACCTGAAGAATATCAATTTTTGCACAAACGCGAAGTAGAATTCACAAAAAATGTTTCTGAAAGAATTATATTAGCTTTAAAAAATTTAGATAATTCACTCCCTGGCTATCTCATTTCAAGACTTGAGCACTCTCTTCAATCTGCCACAAGGGCTGAGGCAGACGGAGCTGACAAAGAATTAATCATTGGCGCTTTAATACATGATTTGGGAGATGAATTAGCTCCAGCTAATCATTCTCAATTGGCGGCTACGATAATAAGGCCATATGTAAGGGAAGAAGTGACTTGGATTATTTCTATGCACGGGTTATTTCAAATGTTCTACTTTGGTCCAGAAGATTATCAAGGTGAAGAAATTGGGATAAATAAATCATTACGTGAAAATTATAAACATCATAAATGGTTTGATTCTTGTGATAGGTTTTGCAGGGATTGGGATCAAATGTCATTTGATCCAAATTATCCAAGCAAAACATTGGAATACTTTGAGCCCCTAATTAATGAAATCTTTTCAAGGGAGCCATTTGATCCTCAATATGTCGGCAATCCTGAATTTGATTATAATTAACCGAGTGTAGGCATCGTAAATTGAGGGTCCGTTCGTTGGCCTCGTGGCCAGCGTACAGTTGTTGTCTTAAGTCTTGTATAAAACCTAATGCCTTCCATCCCATGCATATGGTGGTCTCCAAATAAAGAGGATTTCCATCCTCCAAAGCTGTGAAATGCCATTGGAACAGGGATTGGAACATTAACACCAACCATTCCAACTTCAATTTCATTAGAAAATCCTCGAGCCACATCTCCATCCCTGGTAAATACTGCGACACCATTTGCATATTCATGTCCATGGATGAGATCGACTGCAGATTTATAATCATTGGCTCTAACAACAGATAATACAGGACCAAAAATTTCATTTTTATAAATAGACATGTCTTTAGTTACATTATCGAATAAAGAGCCGCCTATGAAAAAACCATTCTCATATCCTTGCATCGAGGGTTTTCTATTTCTTCCATCAACTACAAGCTTAGCTCCTTCATCGACACCAGCTTCTATAAAACCAGATACCTTGTTCAAAGCTTCACTTGTAATAAGCGGTCCCATTTCTGCAGCGGGGTCAACGGAAGGTCCAATCTTTAATGCTTCAATCTTTGGGACAAGCTTTTCTACGAGTGCATCAGCTACTTTATCTGTAACAGGGACAGCAACAGAGACAGCCATGCATCTTTCTCCTGCAGAACCATAAGCTGCACCCATGAGTGCATTTGTAGCCATATCTAAATCAGCGTCAGGCATTATTACCATATGATTTTTGGCTCCTCCTAAAGCCTGCACTCTTTTTCCGGCTGATGTTCCAGTTGTATAAATATATCTTGCTATCGGGGTTGAACCAACAAAACTTATAGATTTAATATCAGGATGATTTAGAATGGCATCAACTGCTATTTTATCACCCTGAACAACATTGAAAACGCCATCTGGTAAACCAGCTTCTGTTAACCATTTTGCTATTAAAAGAGATGGCGATGGGTCTCTTTCTGAAGGCTTCAAAATAAAACAATTTCCACAAACAAGCGCAATCGGAAACATCCACATAGGAACCATAGCAGGAAAGTTAAATGGAGTTATACCAGCTACAACTCCTAAAGATTGTCTGACGTTAAAACTATCAACTTCAGAGCCAACGTTTTCAGTATAGTCACCTTTTAGTAAGTGAGGTGCTCCTAAAGCAAATTCAACAACTTCTAAACCCCTTGTTACTTCACCTAATGCATCTTCATGGGTTTTACCGTGTTCACTGCTAATACACTGCGCGAGTTCCTCACGTCTTTCATCTAAAATATATTTAAACTTATCTAATACCCTAGCTCTTCTTAATGGGGGTTGATTTGACCAATCCTTCCAGGCTGATTTAGAAGATTCTACGGCTAAATTGACTTCATCATTATTTGCAAGGTTCACTTTTGTTTCTGAGGCACCTGTAGCAGGGTTAAATACTGGTTTATTAAGGTTTGATTTTCCTTCATAATGTTTTCCGCTGATATAATGTCCAATATTAGCCATTAGCCTTCTCCTTTTTATTAAATTGCGTTATTTCAAAATACTTAATTATTAATTAAGCTTAGACTATAATTTATTTTGATAAATTTTTATAATAAATTAAGACTGTTGTCATAAAGTTTTTATTGAAATAGTTTCTAATATTATAATTATTAAAATTATACCAACTATTTTTTATTTAGATAATTTATAGGCTAGAGAATATGAGCACACCAATTATTAAACCTTTTCATGACAGTGCTTCAGGTACTATCAGTTATGTAGTTGAGGATAGAGAAACTTCAAAATGTGCGGTGATTGATTCAGTTTTAGATTTTGATATGGCTTCAGGAAGGACATCCACTAAACATGCTGACTTGATCATTGAATATATTGCACAGAATAAATTGATTATTGATTGGATTATTGAAACCCATGTGCATGCCGATCATTTGTCTGCTGCACCTTATATTCAAGAGAAAATAGGGGGAAAAATAGGGATAGGGGAAGAAATAATATTAGTCCAAGATACGTTTGGGAAAATTTTTAATGCAGGGACAGAATTTGAGCGTGACGGGAGTCAATTTGATAAGCTATTCAAGGACAATGATACCTATAAAATAGGAGAACTAAATGCTAAGACCATACACACGCCAGGGCATACACCAGCCTGTATGGTTCATTTAATTGAAGACACTGCATTTGTTGGTGATACCTTATTTATGCCAGATGGAGGCACTGCAAGAGCTGACTTTCCTGGGGGCGATGCAAGGACATTATATAGATCAATTAGAAAAGTTTTAAATTTGCCTGGAGAAACAAGGTTATTTATATGCCATGATTATGGGCCTGGAGGAAGGGAAGTTGCCTGGGAAACAACAGTTTCAGAACAAAGGAAAAATAATATCCATGTAAAAGATGGGGTTTCTGAAGATAAGTTTGTGGAAACCCGTGAGGCAAGAGATGCAACTTTAAGTATGCCGAAGTTAATTATACCAGCTACACAAGTGAATATGAGGGCTGGAGACTTACCAGAAGAAGAGGAAAATGGCGTTAATTATTTAAAGATTCCTATAAATAAATTATGAAAATTATCAATAATATTTTGAGAAGAGAAAAATGAAAAAAATAAATAATGACTTATACATTGGTCCACAAATCAATGAGGGGAATGTTAAAGATTTAGTGAATCTTGGAATCAGAACAATCATTTGCAATCGACCCGATAATGAAGGGGAGGGCCAAACAAATATTGAATTTATAAAACGAGAAGCAGAAAACCATGGTTTGTCAGTTGAGTACATACCTTTTTCTCCTTTAAAGCTCTCTATGGAAGATGTTAAAAGTTTTGCAGGCATACTCGAAGGTAAGAAAAAACCAATTTTTGCGTATTGTTTATCAGGATTAAGATCGGAACAAATAGCTCAGCTGGCTTATGAATATCTAGAGGATAAAAAATAATTTTTATTTTAAC
>CEUY01177477.1_pt1 | contig 11277 bp, 9 predicted proteins | sample 361481 | NCBI WGS metagenome assembly CEUY01 (sample SAMEA2622737, study PRJEB7988) | marine metagenome | isolation source: saline water (ENVO:00002010), including
GTATGTACAACTTAAAATCCGCTTCTCGATAAGAGAGTGGGGGTTCGGATCCCTTCCTGGGCACCATTTTTTCGGACCCCTACCTGTTTGTTCTGCCAAGCTTTCGTTATTACTGGCAGATCGATTGAAGGGATCTAGATAGGAGTTCTAGCGATATGAGATATCAGGATGAGAGGAACCACGGTTGCAGAATATCCGATGACTGGATGTTTCGAGGATTGAAGACGGTCGTCATGGAAAATGATGTTTTGCGCGTAGTTATTTTAGCTGATAAAGGTGCCGATATATATCAGTTTGTTCATAAACCTTCTGACATTGATTTTTTGTGGAGGTCACCTTGGGGAGTGACCAACCCTTCTACATTTATACCTACCACCGGGGATGGAGTTGGTACTTGGATGGATACCTATGAAGGAGGTTGGCAAACTGTGCTACCCGGTGGCGGGTTTCCATCAAGATACGGAGGAGCGGATATGGGTTTGCATGGAGAAGTTAACACCATTCCCTGGGATTGCTCAATTTTGGAAGATGACGTACGACGTGTCAGTGTAAAATTCTCGGTCCGGACGCATCGGACTCCGTTCTTTTTTGAGAAGACACTAACGCTGGAAGCAGGGTCGGCACGATTGAAAGTCGAGCAACGTCTTGTGAATGAAGGTGAAGAGCCGGTTCACTGTGTATGGGGAGAACATATCGCTCTTGGCGCTCCCTTCCTGAGTGATAAGTGTGTTATCGATCTTCCTGGAGGGACCGTTAAAAATCATCCTGTCGTCTTTCACGATAATAACCGTCTCAAAACAGGTTATGAATCTACATGGCCTTATACTCAACTGAAGGATGGTGGAACTCATGATTTAAGTATCGTTCCCGGCAAAGATTTCAAATCATATGACCAGTCTTATGTTAGTGATATGCCGGAAGGTTGGTATGGGATCACAAATACAGAATTAGGAGTTGGGTTTGGGGTTTCCTATTCCACAGATTTGTACCGCCATTTGTGGTACTGGCAGTCTCTTGGAGGAGGTTCCGGTTATCCTTGGTATGGAAGGACCTACAATGTCGGAATAGAGCCATTCACCAGTTACCCTAATGAGGGACTGGAAAAGGCAGTCGAAAATGGGACTGCGTTGCTTGTGAATGGGAAAAAAGAAATCAAGACTACCCTATTTGCAGTGGCTTTCGAGTCTAACAAAGGTGTTACAAATATTCTTCCTGACGGTACGGTTAGGCTAAAATCTTAAGTTTAAGTATCAGTTGGAGTTCCGGGTAATATATTTTCGAATAAAAGGCAACGGAACCACAGGGAGAATGCTACCTGGCACCCAATAGCGTGTATACCTCTTAGCTATTCCCAACAGTGCGATTTCCATCCACACCGTGTCGTAAATATGGCTGGTTTCATTTTTTAATTTAATTTAACATCTAATTTTCTTGAAGCTACCATTCCTCCATCAACCAACAAGGTTTCCCCATTAACGTATTGCCCTAGATCTGATGATAAATATAAAACCGCATTTGCTATATCACTTGGTAGTCCACCTTTGCCAGATGGTACAAAATCTTTTACATTGTCTGGGTTATGCGGTGGGCCATCAATCGAATCATCTTCAATGTCGGGTAGTCTATTTGAGATGGCTCCAGGAGCGATACAGTTTGCAGTAATATTTTTACCATCTAAGTCTGCAGCTATGCCTTTTACCATTCTTCTCAAAGCCATTTTGGCTGTACCATACGCTGTCCAGTTTGGAATAGCGACATAAGAGTGAACACTCGATAAGCAGATTATTCTTCCACCTGTACCACCTGAAATCATTTCTTTCGCCGCTCTTTGTGATGCAAAAAAATATCCTTTTAAAGACAGATTCATCATTCTGTCCCAATAGATTTCGTCTGTTTCAAAGAAAGGTTTTTGTTGATCGGGAAAAATAGCATTGTTTACTAAAATGTCTATTTGACCATGCTTTTCCATAAAGGAATCAAAAACTGAGTTTATTCCCTCAATGCTACTCACATCACCTTTGTGAAAAGTAGCCTTCACTCCTTTATTTGAAATTATTTGCAGCAGTTTTTCGACGAATTCATCGTCCAAAATATCGTTTATCCCAACATCCGCACCTTCATTTGCTAATGTTATTGCTATACCTCGTCCTATTCCTTTTCTAGCTCCAGTAATTAGAACTTTTTTCCCCTCAAGTAATTTCATTGAATTCTCCTAAAATTTAATTTTGTACCCCTATTTGGTAATGGCTTGTTGAATACTCAATCGGTGAAAGTGTAAACCATCTATGGTCTAATGAAATTGCTATTAAATGGGTAAAGATGCGTGAGTACACTATGTTTTCGAGTTTCTTCTTGAACGCCACATTTTCATAGCCCTACCCTATCCCTTGTGGCATCTTTTGTGGTTCTTTATTTGTTACCATGGCGATTCAAAACATCGTGTGCGACTGACAGGGTAACTAGTTCGCACCCGAGTATCTGGCAGAGTTGTAGGACATATAGTTCCATTACCTATAGGAGCCAAATGTGACCAACAGTGACGTTCGAGAAAGTTCACTTCCGCAGCCTTCATACCTTTTTGTTGCACCCGTACAACTATATCGTTCGTTACCTGAAACCTTTCATGGACATTAAACTACTGATTTTATGGATTGATAACCTGTCCTTACCATGTAATTATAGCCTTGAGCAGTACTGCGAGTTTTTGCAAATAGCACATTTTTATAAGAAGATGGAAGCCTGTTTAGGAGATCAAAATGGCAGATCGAAAACCAAATATAGTATTCATGTTTAGCGACCAGCAACGCTATGACACGATGGCCGCCTACGGGGCCGATTATATGCAGGTACCTCATTTGAACCAACTTTCTCGGGAAAGTTTCATATTTCAAAACGCTTATGTGGCTCAACCAGTATGTACCCCAGCAAGAGCGACAATTATGTCGGGATTGTATCCCCATACTGCAGGCCCAGTAGTTAATATGATCAACCTTCCCCAAGAGGTAAAGGTGATATCGGAAATGATATCGGACGAATACTACAAGGGTTATATGGGGAAATGGCACCTTGGAAATGATATTGAAAGACAGCGCGGTTTCAATGTTTGGAAATCAAGTGAAGACTCCCATGGCGCGAGTTACACACACGCCCAATTAAACAATGAGACGTCCTCATACACCGAATATTTAATTGAAAAGGGACATGAACCAGACAAGGTCCCATCAATTCATGGAGAAAATGACGCAGATGGCCGTAAGTTTAATGTGCCTGATGGATTCACCTGGCTGGGGGAATCTAGACAACGAGTACCTACATTTACCCCCAATGCACACTATGATATGCCTGAAGAAGATCAAATGGCATCTTATCTCGCGCAAGAAGCCACGAAATTTATAGAAGACAACAAAGACAGACCTTTTGTTCTCTACGTGAGCACATTCGAGCCCCACTCACCTTACCATGGACCTTTCATGGATCAATACGACCCAGCAACCCTACCGGTAGGGCCTGCTTTCTTAGAAAAACCAGAAACAGCTTCGTTGGTAAACAGGGTCAGAGCTGATTATTTTATGAAGTTCATGCTTGACGGAGAAGATCAAACCAAAGACGCATACATGATGAACCATGCTGCGTACAGGGAAGATGTAACGACTGAAGCAGGATGGAGACAGCTAAGAGCGCATTACATGGCAAATATCACGCTGGTAGACAACATGGTTGGGACGATAAATCAAGCCATCAAAGATGCTGGTATAGAAGACAATACGATAGTAGTGTTTACTAGTGAACATGGAGACATGCTTGGTGATCACGGAATGTTAGAAAAACGTTCAATGTATGAAGAGTCCGCTCGAGTCCCTCTGCTCATGAAAGTACCCTGGCTATCCAAAGGTAACCAAATAATTGAAGGAAGTGTAGGTCATATAGACCTCGTTCCAACGTTACTTGATCTGATTGATCATGAGATACCCGATCATTTACAGGGAAAAAGCGTAAAGCCTGTTTTAGAAGGGGAATCTGATCTTTCTGAGAATGATGTATTTATATCTTGGACAGGCTACGACAACAACGCACCCGATAGGTTTTTAGGCGACATAAGGATTAATAGAATGCTCAGATTGCCTTGGAGGACGGTAGTAACTCCGGACAGATGGAAACTAGCCCTTTGCGCTGGTGATCAATGTGAACTCTATGACCTGAACAACGATCCGTATGAGCAAAATAATTTGTTTAATGATCCTGACCAACAAGACCGAGTGCGAGATATGGCAGCCAGGATTAGAGTGTGGCAAGTCCAGACCGGGGATACAGCACCTATCCCTTCTACGATTTAGTTCCATAATTGAAAAACAGGATTATTAAAGGCCATAAAATGCTGCCTGCTCCTCCTGACAATCATGCCAGATAGAAGTAGCGCAGTATTTAGAGTGAATCAACTGAACGAAGATGCGCCGAAGAACTTAAGCGAGGAAGCACAAGCTTACTTGAATAAATTTCTTTGTCTAATTGAAGACTAGTTAATTAACACCGACAAAAAAGTTTTCACTGGAGAATGTCCCATTGACAATAGGAGCAGCCTCTACTTCTAACCAATTTTCCAACAGTGTTGAATACACACCTCTGAAATCTTGGTTAGGTACGAGGTCTCCTTGATCCAGTGCTTCTGAACGGGTTTCAGGGTAACGACTGTACATACCACCTTTCACCGAAGGTCCTATAACAAAGGATACCCCTGCTGAGCCATGATCAGTACCAGACCCGTTATCCTTAACCCTCCTTCCGAATTCCGAAAAAATAAACATCACAACGTTGTCATGGTGCCCGCTGATGCGGAGATCGTCCCAGAAATCTTGAATTGCTGCTGCCGCTTCTGTCCAAAGCTTTGAGAACGTAGGAGCTTGTGCGCCGTGGGTGTCGTAACTACCTTGTTGTGTGTAGAACACTCTTGTTCCAAGACCTGCTTTGTGCACTGAAGCGACATCACGAAGGTTTCGAGCTATTAGGCTATTACTGTATTCAATAGGAGACTCGTATTTTTCTGGAGCAACTTTCAAAATATCAGCTCCGTTAAGAGCATCTATTCCAGTCTGCCCTAGATAGTCCATGACTGGGCCAGATCCCAAAGCGGCTCCATACATGTTTGAAAAACGTGTAAGCATTTTGTTTCTGGCAGCCTCTTCTTCTACACTTGTTAGTAGTCCATAGGTTTCTACATCAGCGACAGAGGCCACAGATACATTTGGTGCAACTAACGCTCTTGGTAAACCTTGTCCAATGTTCACTGCCGTAACAGGGTTTTCTCCCTTAGGATCTAATTCTCTTACGACTCTGCCCAACCATCCCTCAGTTCCGACCTTGTCCGGTTCGGCAGTATGCCATATGTCCATAGCTCGGAAATGTGACCTAGTTGAGTTGGGATAACCGATTCCGTGGATGACAGCCATCTCTCCTGTCTTATAAATATCAGACATCGGCCCCATTGCAGGGTGCATCGCGAACTCTTGGTCAAGAGTCAACATGTCTTCTTGGGGTACCTTTAGAGAGGGACGGCTGTCATAGTAATTATTGTCGTTATACGGAATTATTGTGTTGAAATAATCATTTCCTCCCGTTAACTGCAATACCACTATGACTGGTGGTTTCTCTTTGGTGACCATAAGAAAGGCTCCTTGTTAATTAAGTAATTGTTTGAATTATACGACAAAACATTCCACGACATTCTGTAAGGTTGCAATTTTAAGTCTCTGTCTGAATAATATAATTGGATTATTAAGGTAATTTTGCATAATAACTATCGATGTGCAAAATATTTGGAATTTTACTAGCCAGAAAACAAACAGGAGAGTTGCGGAAATGAATCAGGTTTTCAGATTGCGTTTTTTAATCACAGCTTTATTAGCCACCTTCATTGTGGCTTTAGGCGCGGCCTGCACTACGGAAGTAGTCAAGGAAGTGGAAGTGATTAAAGAAGTAGAGGTGATCAAGGAAGTTCCTGGTGAGACGATCACCAAGGAAGTGGAAGTGATTAAGGAAGTTAAGGGTGACACTGTAGAAGTTGTCAAGGAAGTTGAGAAGATAGTTGAGAAACTAGAAATTGTGGTCGCGACTCCTGGCCCTGTTGAATTTTATGTGCAAACCCTGGATCCCAACCACAAGCGTGGGGGAACCTTGAAATGGGCCAGCGGTGGGCCTGTTGCGCACTATGATTATTTTTGCTGTGGCAGCATGAACTGGCACGGCACGATGCATACTATGTACGACAAGTTATTGCGTCATGACACGAGGACCGCAGAAATGACGGTAATTCCGGAAATCGGTACCTCATGGGAACGATCTTCTGATGGTAAGACGTATACATTCCAAATCAGAGATGGGGTTAAATTTCATAGTGGTGAGGAACTGACGGGTCACGATGTTAAGGCGACCTTCGACAGAGGGGTATTCCCAGATACTTTCGGAGAAGGGTTAGCCTCTGTTAATAGAGGTGTCATGCAGAGCGCCACTCTTAAAGAAATAACATCTACTGATAGTGAGGTAGTCTTTAATTTTGAAGAGGCTCCAACCCTCACGCATGCTATGGCAGGATTTACTGATTTCTCATTCATGATTAGTCGTAAAGCTGACTGGGAGGCTACCAATGGTAGTTTTAAACAAATTGACTTGAGCAAAGTCACAGGAACGGGTCCGTTTAAGTTCGTTGAAACAACGGCAGACCATTTTCTTGTGGAGGCTAATGTAGATTATTGGAATCCTCATACTCCTTACCTTGATAGAGTTGAGACCATCTATTTCTCTCCATTCACTCCTGCATTGACTGCAGCCGGTCAGACTAACATGCTTGATATATTCCAGGCGACGGCACCTTCCGACAACGAAAAATTAGCCTCTATACCTCAAATATCAAGTAATACAGTCTTATGGCCATTCTATTGGCACATTTTGTTCAATTCCGACAAGCCTCCTTTTGATGATGTGCGGATGAGACAAGCAGTCGCTCTAGTGGTTGCACCTGAAATTCTAGTTGATGGGATGGGTCAAGCTCTCGGTTCTACGTTTGGGGGAGGATGGTTTCCAGAGGGGATGGGTGTACAAGCGTATACTGCGGATCAACTGAGAACCCAAAAATATTGGAGAGAGCCAACAGAAGAGGATATAGCTGAGGCGAAAGCCCTCCTGGCTGACGCAGGATATCCGGAAGGAACACCATTGCCTGTGCTTGATTTACCTGGAAGAAATAACAAGTTCAACACGGTTGCAGTGGAGCTCTTACAAGCACAGCTTTACCAGCACCTAGGGTGGGAGTCAGAGCCCCGACTGGTTGATGTTGGTGTGTGGCGTGAAATTAAAGCTGCTGGGGAATTTGACATGGGGCTCAATAATGCCCTGTATTCTGTCCCAGCACCAGAATCTTTTTTAAGAGACATAACAGGAACCTGTGATGGTGTCCCTTGTAATTTCAACCTCGGTAAGTTTGAAGACCCCGTTTTGGATGGCCTTTTTGCCGAACTTAAAGTTGCAGAGGACAGGTACGCAGCATCTGTACCGCTCTATGACAGGCTGAATGAAATGTGGCCTATTCTGCCGATGACACAGGCTGGACGGAACATTGTTTGGTACTATCCAGATGTTAAAGGAATGCCGGCTAATGGAAGTACATATGCTGGATTCGCTGAAAAAGTCAGTAGATTCGACCACGTGTGGCTCGACAGATAAAATAAATCTAGAGCTAAAATTTGATGAATAATAGGGTTGTGTTGATTGGTAACCCCAGTCAGCACAACCCAGTTTTTTTGATTTCTGGAGTTATGTCTTGACTGGAGTTGATTCTTGAAAGGATATATAGCGCGTCGATTTCTTCTGATGATCCCCACCTTGTTCGGTCTAACCGTGCTTATATTTGGGGCAATGCGAGTGCTGCCCGGTGGAGGATTGGGGGCGTTTGTGGTCGATGACATGGTTTCTCAACAATTGACCGATGTACAAATACAGGCGATAAAGAGAGAGCTCGGTCTTGATAGACCCTTGCACGTTCAATATTACACTTGGATAAGAGACGTATTTGACGGATCGTTTGGTTACTCACAATCCCGAGCTGGGGAGCCTATAAGAGATTTAATCCTGAGCAGAGGTATTATTAGTGCGGAGATAGGTATATTGGCAGTACTTTTGTCTTGGGTAATAGGGCTGCCAGTAGGAATGTTGAGCGCCATAAAGCCTAATAGTATCTGGGATAAGTTGGCGAGTACCACGACGGTTTTATTTCTGGCCTTGCCAAATTTTTGGCTTGGCTTACTTATAATTCTTTGCTGGGTAGTTTTTTGGGGTTACCATCCTCCAGTCGTAGGTGTTAACCCGTGGGTGGACCCTGTGGCAAATTTCAAGATTATAATTGGGCCGACCCTGGTCATGGCAACCTCTATGGCGGCCGTTATAGCCCGAATGGCGCGATCTTCTCTTTTTGAGGTACTTAGACAGGATTATGTTAAGACCGCCAGATCAAAAGGACTTGCTGAAAGGGTCGTCATAGCAAGGCATGTTTTACCGAATGCTCTTATGCCTGTGCTTACGATCAGTGGGGTTATGTTGGGGTTCGTAATGGGAGGGTCCGTCGCTGTTGAAGTCGCTTTTACGACACCTGGGCTTGGTCGATCAATAGTCCAAGCGACCATAGAGCGTGATATGAATGTAGTTCAAAGTTTGGTATTGCTTTACGGAATGATATTTATCCTCGTCAACTTTATTATAGATCTTTTATACAGTGTCCTAGACCCACGGGTACGGATGTCATAAGAGGGTAACCATAGAGTGAATACTGGATTTTTTTACAACGCCTAATCGGAGATAAATGGATTACAGATGCGTGATATTTTATACAGTATAGTTGGGCCGGTAGGAGGATTCATCCTCACACGGCCGTGGCATTCCTTCTGGGGATTCGTAGCGTTTGTGATTATATTAATGGGAGTGTTTGCTCCAATTATTGCGCCATATGATCCCCTCTGGGTAGACTTCCATAATTTCAAAGGTGCACCCGATAGCGATCATTGGTTTGGGACCGACAACATCGGGCGAGACCTAGCTTCACGAATCATATACGGAGCGAGGTCATCACTTATTGTTGCGGCATGCGCTGTTACTATCGGCACCCTCATTGGTGTGGTATGGGGTATTGTCAGCGGATATTTGGGAGGTAAGGTTGATTTAATTGCGGAAAGGTTGGTCGAAATACTTATGGCCCTACCGGGATTGATTTTCGCTTATATGCTGGTCATTGTTCTGGGGCCTACTATGTGGACTGTAATTTTCGCCTTATCAATAACGAGGATTCCAACAGTAGCAAGAACCGTGAGATCGATTGTGTTGGTTGTTAAACAGAGTATGTATATTGAAGCCGCCAGAGCAATTGGAGCTTCTCAATTCAGAATCATGTGGAGACATGTTCTCCCGCAATGCGTCGCGGTTGTTATTGTGCTAATTACGATTAACATTGGGGGAATAATAATAGCCGAGGCCTCTTTGAGTTATCTTGGGGTAGGTATCAATCCTCCGACACCTTCATGGGGGAAAATGCTTGCTGAGGCAGGAGAACAACTCTATCCACTTTGGTGGTTTGTGGCGGCACCTGGAGTGTTTATAACACTGACGGTATTAGCATTTAACCTTTTTGGTGACGGTTTACGGGACGCACTTGATCCCAGATTGAGGGGAACAGAAAGGTAGATTTTGATCCAGACACAATTTAGTAAAATATGAAGTAGGGAGAGGAAAAAATATGCCGAAACTGGAAACACTTCCTGAACCTGTAAGACAGATGATGTTGGCGTGGCCTTGTATTGATAATGACGAGGCTCCGTGGACCCCAATGGCAAAGCCGCTGTCTCAGGCTAGAGTTGCCTTAGTTACAACCGCCGGACTACATGTGAGAGGAGATAAACCCTTTATACAGGATAAGGCTATGCCACAGGATGGAGGAGATACCTCCTACAGAGTTATACCAAGTTCGACAGAGCCCAAAGATATTATTCAGAGCCATACGAGTATAGCCTTTGATCATACAGGGATTTATCGTGATATAAACGTTACTTTTCCTATTAACCGATTACAGGAAATGCATGAGAAGGGAGAAATAGGTTCCCTAGCAAATAACTATTACTCCTTTATGGGAGCAGTAAGAGACGTAACGGGATTTATTGACAAGTATGGGCCAGAGGTTGCAGCGAAATTGAAACAAGACGAGGTTGATGTGGTGGTGCTGACCCCCACTTGACCTGCTTGTTCAAACGCTGTAAGCGTTGTAGCGAGGGTTTTGGAAGAGGCTGGATTGACTACCACTGGCATAGTGCTAATAGAAGAACATGCAGAGAGAGTAAAGCCGCCTCGCATGTTAGCAGTACCTTTTAATTTTGGAAAAGCTTTAGGGAAATCAGGTGACCGGGAATTTCAACAAACAGTTTTGAACGCCACCTTTGATTTGCTAAACCGCGACCAGGGTCCAGTTCTTGAGCAATTTGAGACTGATACAGGACCTGATAAACCTATAACCCAGGGAACTCAAGTATCCAACTCGATTAAATTAACTAAAGGCCTTGTAAAGGAAGAAGTTGCTTCAATAAAAAATGATTACCTTGAGTGGTTAAAAGAAAATGATGGCCGTACAGCTTTCGGACTTAGTGGGATAGAGTGGGGAAGTATAGATAAGATTTTAGGGCTTTTGGAAGGATATACAGAAGGACATGCAATTGATGTAAGTTATAAACCTTCTGAAACTTCATTGGCAAACTATATTCGTTATTGTGTGGATGACATAAAAGCCTATTACTATGAATCTAAGATGGCCCACAGTAAGGATGATAGTGACCACAAAATACACGAATGGTTCTGGTCTGAAACAGCTGCAGGAGCCTTAGTGATACGGCTTGCAGAGCAAATGAAAGAGGATAAAGACGATGAGATAAAGGGTATGTCCTTTGGAATCGCTAGATAGGAGATAAGAATGACGATAACAGCTGAATATGCATTAATGTCCCACCTTTTGAGGCGGGCAGGATTAGGTTTTAGTTACGATGAGCTTCAGGAATATGTTGAACTTGGGTATGAAGGGGCCGTTGAGAAATTACTGAACCCCAAGTCTTATCCGAACTTTGATTATTATGACTTTATACGCCGTCATCCGCAGGGTGATGGCCAGGTAGGGGCCTTACCCGCTCAGATGACATATTTTTACCATCTTCTCAACAGCAAACGCCCATTGGAAGAAAAAATGGCGTTATTCTGGCA
>CEUY01050123.1_pt1 | contig 11269 bp, 10 predicted proteins | sample 361481 | NCBI WGS metagenome assembly CEUY01 (sample SAMEA2622737, study PRJEB7988) | marine metagenome | isolation source: saline water (ENVO:00002010), including
CCTCGTAGGAGCGTCCGTCCGGGTAGGTGAGGGCGCCCTGGCCGTGGAATTCATCATTCCGAAAGCCACCAACGTACAGCATGCCATCGGCGGTGGTCAGGGAACCATGGCCATTCATGCGGCCCAGCTCCCAGTTTCCGGTCAATATGTCGCCGTTGGCCAGGGTAAGCGTGCCCTTGCCGTGGAACTGATCGTTCTTGAACTGGCCGGTATAAGTCGTGCCGTCTGCGGAGCGCCAGCGCCCCTCACCGTGCCGTTCGCCTTGCTTCCAGTCGCCCTCGTAGCGGCTTCCATCGGCGTACCAGGCGGTACCGGAACCATCAAACTCGGCGTCCACGAAGTGGCCTTCATAACGCAGGCCGGTGCTATCTTCCCAGGTGCCATCACCAGTGGTGACGCCGCCGCGCCATTCACCATTCCTGTAGCTTACGGTGGTGAAGGCTTCCAGTTTGCCGACCAGCGTGAGTTCGTCGCCGGCTTCCAGTGCCACTGAATTGCTCCAGGATTGGTATCCTGGCTTTTCGATGGTGATGTCATAGCGGCCGGGGTCCAGCTCCAGGTCCAGGCGGGTGGCGCCATAGGATTTACCGTTGATCGTAACCTGATCGCCCACCACGTTGGAGCGTAACACCAGGGTGCCGGTTTTCGGAGGCTCGGGCGCCGGTTTTGTCTCCGGCACGTCGCGTTGGGAACGCATAGCCGAAACCGGTTCGGCCATGGCCAGCATTTCCGGGTTTTCGGGCATTGGTTCAACGGTGAACGGTTCGCTGTTTGCCGCTGTTTCGGTCTGTTCGCCGGTGGCCTGAAGCGCGTTGTCGACGGGCTGCGGCGTCTCCGGAGTGTCTGCCAATGGTGTCTCGCGGGTATCAGCAAACAGCGGCTCTTCAGCCTCAGGTGCCGGTGTTTCGGCTTCAATCCGGGTTGTGGGTGCTGTCGCGGCTGAGGTTTCCGGCGCGGTGGCATGCTCCACGGTTTGCGCCAGAGCCGGAGCTGTGGTGTCGGTGGTATCCAGATCCTTGCGAACCGATGCGAATCCGGCAGTAACCAGAAGCATGAGCGCAAGTGCATTGATGAACAGCAGCGGCCTGAAATCGACCATGACAAAACCTCTTGATCCAAGTGTTCCGGATGCTTTGTTATGGATTCATCTTAACCACTGTCTGCAACGTTATGTAACAGAAAGTGTCTGAACTTGATCAGAATGCCGGTCGTATCACATTTTGTCCGGAAGCCGATCATGGTTAAGTTGCTCCCAGGACTTCATGTAAACATCGGCTTCATATTGATAGGGAGACCGGAACGGGGTCAGAACAAAATCGAATATCAGGAAAAAGGAGCCGATCGACAGCCAGGCGATCGTCAGGGTGCTGATGGTCGTGGCCTGTTCCTCCGGATTGGAGTTGACGAACTCCTGCAGCAGCGGGATCAGGTCACCGGCCATGACTACCGGGTTGAAGCTGGCCAGGACAAAGGGCAGCCAGAAGGCAATGAAAATGGGGAAGAAGCCGTAAGACCACAGCACACGTCGTAACAGGTAGATAGCAACTTCCCGCCAGAATCGCTGTCGAATCTCGGGAACTTTGCGGATTCGCTCGAGATACTGGCGCCGTTCGGCCCACCAGGCGGCAACTTCAGGGGCGTCGATGTGGGATTTGTCTGGGCTGCGGTCTGTCATGGATTGGCAGGCTACCTTGTTGAGTCCGTTCCGTGCATGATATCCGATACTACGTGTTACCCTGTAATTCTCCAATTGTTCTATACACAGGATTTTTTAATGGCTGCAGTGACTGACAATGCAATCCATCCGGCTTTTGAGAAACTTCGCAGTCACCGGATCGGCACCCTGAACCTTGAGGTTGAGGAGTATCGCCACAAAAAGACCGGTGCACGCCATCTACACCTGGCAGCGGACAACGACGAGAACGTATTCTTCGTTGCCTTGCGAACGTTCCCGATGGATTCGACCGGTGTCGCCCACATCCTGGAGCATACCGCCCTGTGCGGCAGTGAGCGTTATCCGGTGCGTGATCCGTTCTTCATGATGATTCGCCGCTCCCTGAACACTTTCATGAACGCGTTCACCAGCAGCGACTGGACTGCTTATCCCTTTGCCAGCATGAACCGAAAGGACTTCGACAATCTGCTGTCGGTATACCTGGATTCCGTGTTCTTCTCCAAGCTGGACCCGCTGGATTTTGCACAGGAAGGTCATCGCCTGGAATTTGACAAGCCGGATGACCCATCCAGCGACCTGGTATACCGGGGTGTGGTCTACAACGAGATGAAAGGGGCGATGAGTGCACCTACCTCCCAGCTCTGGCAGAACCTGACAAGCCATCTGTTCCCGACCACCACTTATCACTACAACAGCGGCGGCGAGCCGGATCATATTGTCGATCTGAGTTATGACGACCTGGTGAAGTTCTATCGCCACCACTACCACCCGAGCAATGCGATTTTTGCGACCTACGGCAATATCCCGGCCCGGGAACACCACGAGAAGTTTGAAGAGCTGGCGCTGAAACGGTTCGATCGGCTGGATATTGAACTGCCGGTGAAAGACGAGAAGCGCATGTTCGCGCCGGTCCGGGTAGAGCAGGGCTATGCGGTAAATGAAGGTGAGAGCACCGACAACAAGACCCACATTGTGATGGGGTGGTTGCTGGGCCACAGCTTCGACCTGCAGGAAAATCTTGAAGGCCAGTTATTGTCTGCCGTCTTGCTGGAAAACAGCGCATCGCCGTTGATGCGGGCGCTGGAAACCACAGACCTGGGCCATGCGCCGTCTCCCATGTGCGGGCTGGAGGATTCCAACCGGGAAATGACCTTCGTTTGCGGTATTGAGGGCAGCGAGCCGGAGCGCAGGGCGGATCTGGAACAGCTGATTGAGTCTACGCTGCAGAAGGTGGTGGATGACGGTGTCAGCCAGGAGCGCCTCGAGGCCATCCTGCATCAGTTGGAACTGCACCAGCGGGAGATTGCCGGAGACCAGTTCCCCTACGGCTTGCAACTGATCATGAGCGCGATTGCCCCCATGGTTCATGGTGGTGATCCGGTGGAACTGCTGGATCTCGAGCCGGTATTGGCGACATTGAGGGAAAAGATCAAGGATCCCGAGTATGTGCCCGGGCTGATCCGGCGCAAGTTGCTGGAGAACCCGCACCGGGTAACCCTGACTTTGCGCCCGGATGAAAAACTCGAAGGCCGTCGTCAGCAGGCCATCAAGGATGCCCTTGCCCGGCGCAAGGCGGAGCTGTCCGACGATGATATCAGCCATATTGTGCAGCGTGCTCAGGCACTGGAAGAGCGCCAGATGCGCAAGGATGATGATTCCATACTGCCCAAGGTTGGGCTGGATGATGTGCCGCTGCAGATGCCGGAGCCGGAGGGACGGTACGATGCCGAAACCGGTGCGACCGTTTATTCCCGAGGCACTAATGGCCTGGTGTATCAGCAGGTGGTGCTACCGCTGCCGGCTCTGAGCAAAGACGAACTGTTGCTGTTGCCTTATTACACCACTCTGATTTCCGAAGTGGGGTGTGGAGAGCTGGATTACTTGCAAATGCAGGATCGTATTTCTGCGGAATCTGGCGGCATCGGCGCTTCTTTTACTGCCAAGGGGCAGATTGATGATGTTCAGGCCATGACCGGCTATCTGATTTTCAGTGGCAAGGCGCTGAGCCGCAACAGCAAAGCGCTGACCCGCCTGCTGAAGGATGTCTACACCGGGGCCCGTTTTGACGAAAAAGAGCGTGTTCGTGAGATCATTGCCCAGATCCGGGCTCGCCGTGAGCAGGCGGTGACGGGCAGCGGGCATGCCCTGGCCATGGGCGCAGCGGCTCAGGGCGTCAGTTCCGGTGCCTGGTTGTCGTACCGTCTGGGTGGTCTGGCTGGAATTCGTGGTACCAAGGAGCTTGATCAGCAGCTCAAAGATGAAGCCGGCCTGGCCGATTTCTGTGGCAAGCTGGCCGCGCTGCACAACCGTATTCGCAGCCAGAACCGCCAGTTCCTGCTGATTGGTGAGGACGACCAGTTGTCGCCCATGCTGGATGAGTTGGGCACTTGCTGGAGCGGAGTGTCTGCAGAGGGTGAGGGTAACTGGTCCATGGAGCCGGTCAGCTACAACACCCGGGAGGCCTGGCTGACATCTACCCAGGTCAATTTCTGTGCCAAAGCCTACCCGACGGTTGCGGTGGATCATCCCGATGCGGCTGCGCTGACGGTACTGGGAGGCTTTCTCCGGAACGGTTATCTGCACCGGGCCATCCGTGAAAAAGGCGGGGCCTACGGTGGTGGCGCCGGCCAGGACAGCGTGAATGGTGTTTTCCGGTTCTTCTCCTATCGCGATCCACGCCTTGCGGAAACCCTGGATGACTTCGATGCAGCGCTGAACTGGTTGTACAGCGAAGCGCATGAGCACCAGGCTCTGGAAGAGGCTATCCTGGGTGTGATCGGCCAACTCGACCGCCCCCGCTCGCCAGCCGGAGCGGCTCGCCATGCTTACCACAACAGGCTGTTCGGGCGTACGCCGGAGCAGCGCGCACGTTTCCGTGAGAGGGTTCTTGGTGTCACTCTGGACGAGCTTAAGCGCGTGGCCAAGACCTGGCTTGCGCCTGAAAAGGCCAATGTGGCCGTGGTGACAAGCCCCGACAACCGTGCGGTTGTGGAAGGGCTTGGCATGGACATTCAGGAACTTTGATCTGACTGGCAGAGGGCCATTGGCTCTCTGCCGGGTTTCCTGCCTCAGCGGTGCCGCTTCAGGCCCGTTGTCACCATGATTCTGGTCGAGATTTCCTCAACGGAATACGCCGTAGTATTCAGATAGGGAATCCGCTCCCGCTTGTACATTAATTCGATTTCCTCAATCTCATGCATGCATTGTTGCAGCGACGAGTAGCGGGAGTTTGGCCGGCGCTCGTTACGAATGGTGGCAAGGCGTTCCGGTTCGATGGTCAGGCCAAACAGTTTTTCCTTATGGGGCCGGAGCGCGGCGGGCATCTTCTGGTCGTCCAGATCTTCTTCGGTAATCGGATAGTTGGCGGCCTTGATGCCATACTGCAGGGCCAGGTACAGGCAAGTGGGCGTTTTACCGCTGCGGGATGCTCCGATCAGAATCAGGTCGGCCTCGTCGTAATGCCGGGTGCGGGCACCGTCGTCATTGTCCAGCGCAAAGTTGACTGCGTGGATCCGACGCTCGTAGCTGCCCGCGTTATTGATGGAGTGGGATTTGCCTACGGAGTAGGAGGACGACGAGTTGAGTTCCTGCTCCAGAGGGTTCAGGAAGGTTCCGAAGATATCTACCATAAAGCCGTCGGCCCGGCTGATGATTTCCCTGATGCCGCCATTAACGATGGTGTCGAATACCAGCGGCCGTTCCCCATCGATTTCCGACGCTTTGTTGATGCGGCTGACAAGATCCCGGGCCTTCTCCTCATCGTCGATATAGGGCACGGTAACCCGCTCAAACTCGATTTTTTCAAACTGCGCCAAAAGGGCATGGCCGAGCGCTTCTGCCGTAAGGCCAGTGCCATCAGAGATAAAAAACGCCGTTCTTTTCATGGTCGTATCCGGTCTGGTTTGAACTTGTTCCCGGGAGTCTTTGGTTGCCTCCCTAGGTAATTTCCGCAGCTTACAGTATCATACACGCCAGATTCGAGACTCCGCGCTACACAGACTCAAGGGAGACACGCTTTGGAAGATTACATTATCTGGTTTGACCACCTGGGAATGTCCGACGTAGACCGGGTTGGAGGCAAGAATGCCTCCCTCGGTGAAATGATCAGTAATCTCGCCAATGCTGGTGTTACCGTCCCTGGCGGTTTCGCTACCACTGCTCATGCTTACCGTGAATTCCTGGCCACCGACGGCCTGAAAGACCGCATTGACGAAGCCCTGGATGCCCTGGATGTCAACGACGTTAACGAACTGGCGCGGGTTGGCTCCCAGATTCGCCAGTGGGTAATCGACACCGCGTTTCCGGAAGTTCTGGATAACGCCTTGAAAGAAGCCTATGCCAAGCTTCAGGCCGGTAACGATCAGATGGCTGTCGCGGTGCGTTCCTCCGCCACCGCCGAGGATCTTCCTGATGCCTCTTTCGCCGGCCAGCAGGAAACTTTCCTGAACGTGGTGGGTCTGGAGCAGGTTCGTACCTCGGTGAAGGAGGTGTTTGCCTCCCTGTTTAATGACCGGGCGATCTCCTATCGCGTGCACCATGGTTTCGATCACAAGCTGGTAGCGTTGTCTGCCGGTATCCAGAAGATGGTTCGCAGTGAAACCGCTTCCAGCGGTGTTATGTTCACCCTGGATACCGAGTCCGGTTTCCGCGATGTGGTGTTTATTACCTCCTCATACGGCCTCGGTGAAACTGTGGTGCAGGGTGCCGTAAACCCTGACGAATTCTACGTACACAAACCGACCCTGGAAGCCGGACGTCCGTCGGTATTGCGCCGTAACCTCGGCAGCAAGGCCATCAAGATGGTTTACCATTCCGAACCGGGTGAGGGTAAGTTTGTTGAAACCGTGAAGGTGGAGCAGGAAGACCGTAATCGTTTTTCCATCACCGATGCGGAAGTGGAAGAACTGGCCAAGCAGGCCATGATCATTGAAAAGCATTACCAGCGCCCGATGGATATTGAGTGGGCTAAAGATGGTGATGACGGCAAGATCTACATCGTTCAGGCCCGGCCGGAAACGGTCAAGAGCCGCGCAGCTGCCAATGTGATGGAACGTTATCTGCTGAAGGAAACCGGCAAAGTGCTGGTGGAAGGTCGCAGTATCGGCCACAAGATCGGCAGTGGCCCGGTGAAGATCATCACCAGCATTAACGAAATGGACCGGGTACAGGCTGGCGACGTGCTGGTTACCGATATGACCGACCCGGACTGGGAGCCGGTGATGAAGCGGGCTTCCGCCATTGTTACCGACCGTGGCGGCCGTACCTGCCATGCGGCCATTATTGCCCGGGAGTTGGGTATTCCGGCGGTTGTGGGCTGTGGCGATGCCACCGAGGTGCTCAAGGATGGTCAGGACGTGACCGTCTCCTGCGCCGAAGGTGACACCGGTATGATCTACGAGGGTGCTCTGGACTTCGAGCTGCGTGAGAATACCGTGGACTCCATGCCCAACATTCCGTTCAAGATCATGATGAACGTGGGTAACCCCGACCGAGCCTTTGACTTCCAGGCGCTGCCCAATGAAGGTGTGGGCCTGGCCCGCCTTGAGTTCATCATTAACCGGATGATCGGCGTGCACCCGAAAGCGCTGTTGAACTTTGACGGTCTGCCCCGTGACATCAAACAGACCGTGGAAAAGCGCATTTCCGGCTATGCCTCACCGGTGGATTTCTACGTGGACAAGCTGGTGGAAGGCATTTCCACCCTGGCAGCGGCGTTCGCTCCGAAGAAAGTGATTGTGCGTTTGTCCGACTTCAAATCCAATGAGTACGCCAATCTGATTGGCGGCACTCTGTACGAGCCGGACGAAGAGAACCCGATGCTGGGCTTCCGCGGAGCGTCGCGCTATATCTCCGATACCTTCCGCGACTGTTTCGAGCTTGAGTGTCGGGCTCTGAAGAAAGTCCGCAATGAAATGGGCCTGACCAACGTTGAAGTGATGGTGCCGTTCGTACGGACTGTCGGCGAAGCTGAGCAGGTGGTGAATCTGCTGGCGGAAAACGGCCTGAAGCGTGGTGAGAACGGCCTGCGGGTCATCATGATGTGTGAACTGCCGGCCAATGCCATTCTGGCTGAGCAGTTCCTGGAGCACTTTGATGGCTTCTCCATTGGTTCCAACGATCTGACTCAGCTGACGCTCGGTCTGGACAGGGATTCTGGCATCATTGCCCACCTGTTCGATGAGCGTAACGATGCGGTAAAGGCGCTCTTGTCCAACGCTATCCAGGCCTGCAAGAAAACCGGTAAGTATATTGGCATCTGTGGTCAGGGCCCGTCAGATCATCCGGATCTGGCCAAGTGGCTGATGGATGAGGGCATTGATACTGTGTCTCTGAACCCGGATTCGGTACTCGATACCTGGTTCTTCCTGGCCGACGAGAAGATCGACTGATCACCAACACTTGGGAAAAGGAGAGCGACAACGTGAGCAAGATTATTACTCCGGATCTGTGTGACGAATTTCCGGAAGTGCAGGTGGTCGAACCTGGCTTCAATAATTACGGTGGCGTGCGCCAGTTCGGCGGTGAGATCGTGACCGTGAAGTGTTTTGAAGACAACTCAGTGGTGAAAGAGCAGGTTGGGCTGCCCGGGAACGGCCGCGTGATGGTGGTTGACGGTGGCGCGTCCAAGCGCAATGCCCTGCTGGGGGATATGCTGGCCGAGAAAGCCGCGGAAAACGGCTGGGCTGGCCTGATCATCTATGGCTGCATCCGTGATGTAGATGAGATTGGACAGACTAATCTGGGCGTTCAGGCCCTGGGTACCGTACCGCGCAAGACTGAAAAGCGTGGTATCGGTGATCTGAATATCCCGGTGACCTTCCACGGTGTGACGTTCAAGCCCGGGCAGTACGTGTATGCCGATAACAATGGCATCATCGTCTCCGAGAAGCCGCTGGTTTAAGCCGCGGCCTCGGCACAGACAAAAACGGCGGCCTTTGGGCCGCCGTTTTTTATTGGGTTACTTCTATGATGTTGATCCCGAGCAGATAACCATCACCATCAGGCTCACAACGCACCACCTCGCCGAGCGTCTCCAGGGGCGGGAACTGATCTCCAGCGGACTCCATTCGGGTTCTCAGCTCCTCGCCAATCCTGAACGGTCGTTCCACTGCTGCTTGCATACCGGCGGCACTGAGATCCCGGCAGATACCGGTGTGGATTTCACCATCGTTGCCGATAATCGTGATGGTGCTGTTCACCTGCATACGATGGAAGTCGCGCTTCTCAGAGTAATCTTTCATCACCTTTACGCCCAGTTGTCGGTTTTTCTTGTCGGTTTGAGCATGGGAATGATCAGGGCCAGCAGTACGCCGCCAAACACGAGGCCCGCGCCCAGAAGCATGAAATCAGATTCTTTGCTGGCCTCAAGACGCTCATTTTCCGCTGTCAGTACTTCCAGATCATTCCGCAGTTTCTGGTTTTCTTCGCGCAATTCACGGTTACGACGCTCAAGATTGATGGAGTCAGCGGCAATATTCTTGATGCGTTGTAGTTCAGTTTGCAGGTCTTCCGCCCGATTGGAAAGATTATTCTCGGCATTCTGCAGAGAATTTCGTTCTTCGGTAACGGCGGCCAGTTGCTGACGAGCTTCAGCCAGCTCAGATTGGGTTTCGTCCAGTTGACGACTGACCCGATGAAGCTGATCAGCTGCGATCGGTTCGTTACTCAGGTATTGGCTCGCAACCCAGCCTTCCGTCCCTTTCGGCGTGCGTACGCGGGTGTAATTGTCACCGGTCTCCAGCACCTCCAGCGGCGTGCCACTGGGGAGGGCATTTTCGATGATACGGTACTGCGTGCCGGCGCCCGAGCGCACAGGCAGGTAGAGTTGATCATCGACCCAGACGGTGCGCGCCTGCGCAACGGAAACGGAGCTGACAATAAGCACAAGGCTGAAAAGGAGACGGAGCGGTGTCACGGAGTACGTTCCCTGATAGTGATATTACTGATGATTTAAACCCGCAATTCTGTCACAAGGTGGCCGCTATTCAAGCACCACAGCGTTACAATCCGCTCATGCTGGCGGCCGCTTTGTTCAGGGCAGCACTACCTTGTAGGGTTTGACGATTACTTTTTCATACACGCCGGCATCGACATAGGGATCGGCATCGGCCCAGGCCTGAGCTTTCTCCAGCGATTCGAACTCAGCGATGACCAGGCTGCCACTGAAGCCTGCTTCGCCCGGATCGGGCGAATCAATGGCCGGATGGGGGCCAGCTACCAGTAACCGGCCTTCGGCCTTGAGCTGTTCCAGTCGGGCCAGGTGGGCAGGCCGGGCTTCTTTGCGCAGGGGCAGGCTGTTGGCAATGTCTTCGCTGATGATGGCGTAATACATGGGTTCTCCGATCGGTGATCAGCTGAGGTTAGGGGCACTGCCTGAAGGCTGATACACTGGTGCCCGTTTCGTTATTCAGGATTGTTCGTGACTATACCCCAAGACTCCAGAACGTGCATTGATCTGCATTGCCATAGCACAGCATCCGATGGCGCGCTGTCTCCAGAGGCCCTGATAGCCAGAGCCGTTGAGCAGGGGGTTAGCCATCTGGCATTGACCGATCATGACACCATCGCAGGTCTCGAGGTGGCGAGAGGTGCGGCGTCAGGTTCCGGTTTGTCCCTGATTAACGGCGTGGAGCTTTCCTGTGTCTGGCGCAGTCATACCATTCATGTGGTCGGGCTCGATTTTGACGAACGTGATCCTGCGTTTCTCGCCGCACTTGAGCGCCAGAACGAAAACCGCTGGCAGCGGGCTCGGATGATCGCCGACAGGCTAAGCCGCCTGAACGTAGACCAGCTTCTTGAGCGGGCGACGAAAGTGGCCGGAGGGGACGTGCCCGGGCGCCCGCATTTTGCCGAAGTTCTGGTGGAAGACGGTGTTGTACCCAAGGTGGCGCACGCATTTAAACGGTATCTGGGAACTGGCAAGCCAGGAGATGTAAAGGCGTGTTGGCCGGAGTTGCCGGAGGTGGTGCAATGGATCGTGGCGGCCGGCGGGATTGCTGTGCTGGCGCATCCCAGGAAATATCGTCTCACAGCAACCCGTTTACGGGCATTAACTGCGGATTTCGGCCGTGCCGGAGGGCAGGGCATTGAGGTGTCAGTGTCGGGCCAATCCAGTGGCGATCTGGGTTTTGTGGCCGAGCTGGCGCGGCGGGAAAAACTCTGGGCCTCTCAGGGCAGTGATTTTCACTTCCCGGGAGCTCCCTGGTGTGAGCTGGGGCGCATAATGAAAATGCCAGAGGGGCTGGAGCCCGTCTGGCATCATTTTCGGCAACCGATTGAGGCCTGAGGCTTCAATCCGGCGCGTGGAACAACAGGTAGAGGTCGGTCAGCGAGTCCGGGATGGCCTCTGCCATCTTGGCTGACAGCTTCTCGTCATTCCGGACTTTCTGGAAGTCCTCGTCCTCAAACAGGCCAGACAGTGTCAGCATCGGCACCATAAGGTCAGCGACTTCATCCTCATCCGCAGCCTGCAGCCAGGCCTCCTCATGCTCGAGGAAGGTATCGACGAAGCCCGCACACCAGTTTTCCAGAGCATTCATCGGGTCGCCGTCTTCTGGCTCCGGCAGCTCCAGTGGCTGGCCCATATCCAGGGCG
>CEUY01123084.1_pt1 | contig 11264 bp, 10 predicted proteins | sample 361481 | NCBI WGS metagenome assembly CEUY01 (sample SAMEA2622737, study PRJEB7988) | marine metagenome | isolation source: saline water (ENVO:00002010), including
AGATTAATGTCAGAAGGTAAGGATGTAATTAATCTTGGTATTGGCCAGCCTGATTTTTCAACCCCTTTAAATATTCAAGAAGCTGCTATAAAGGCAATAAGGGACGGTAAACATGGCTACACTCCTTCAAATGGTATTTTAGAACTAAGGGAGGCTGTATCCGAACATATATATAAAGATTATAATGTATCAGTAGATCCTGATCAAATTTTGATAACTCCTGGAGGTAAACCTACAATTTTTTACTCAAGTCTTATTTTAGGTGGAAAAGATAATGAAATTATTTATCCTGATCCAGGGTTTCCAATCTATCGATCAACCATAAATTTTACTGGCGCTAAAGCAGTGCCACTTGAACTGTTAGAAAAAGATAATTTTGAAATAAATATAGAAAAGTTGGAGAGTCTAATAAATGATAAAACTAGTTTAATAATAATTAATAATCCTAATAATCCTTCTGGGTCTTTTATGAATAGAAAAAAAATAGACATATTAGTAAGAATGTTAGAAAAATATCCAGATGTTTTTATTTTATCTGATGAAATTTACAGTAAAATAATTTTTGAAGAAACTAAAATGCCATCTTTATTTAATTATGAAAGTTTAAAAGACAGATTAATTGTTCTGGAAGGTTGGAGTAAAACATTTTGTATGACTGGGTGGCGATTAGGATGGAGTTTTTGGCCTAAAAAATTATTTGAACATGCTAATAAGCTATGTGTTAATGACCACTCCTGCCCAAGTTCAATTTCTCAACACGCAGGAATAGAAGCATTAAAAGGACCACAAAATGAAGTAATAAAAATAATATCAGAATTTAAAAAAAGAAAAAATTTCATTCATAATAAATTAAATGAACTTAAAAATATGAGTTGTTTTGAGCCAGGTGGTGCATTTTATGCTTTTCCGAATGTTATAAAATCAGGTTTGGATGGAAATAAATTTTCTGATATTGCGCTTGAAGAAAAAGGCGTTGCATTAGTACCTGGAACAAGTTTTGGAGTTAGCGCAAAAAATTTTATTAGAATAAGTTATGCGAATTCAATGGAAAATATAGAAAAAGCAATTTATAGGCTTTCTTCAATATGAAAAAGATCGAAGCAATCATAAAGCCCTTTAAACTTTCGGTCGTAAAGGAAGCATTACATGAAATCGGCATATCTGGAATGACTGTTTCAGATGTTAAAGGTTTTGGCAGACAGCGAGGCTCTACTGGAGGAATTGATAATTCTCAAGAATATGATGATGAATTTTTAGTAAAAATGAAATTGGAAGTAATAGTGGAAGATCATGATGCTGAAAAAGTCGCAGAAGCAGTAAAAAATGCAGCATATTCAGGTAAAATTGGTGACGGCAAGATCTTTATTTATAATATTGATCGAGTTATAAGAATCAGAACTGGTGAAAAAGACAGTGATGCTGTCTAAATTAACTTTACTTTTTTTATAAAATTAATAAAAGACTTTTAATCGTTCAATTTAAGATTTTCTTAAATCGGAAGTAGGTCTCTGACTGAAGGAACGCATGCAAAAGTTATAAATCGTTCAACCCTTAATGGGTCGGAAGTAAGCTTATGCTGAAGGAACGCGTAAAAAGCAGATTTCATAACTAGAGCATGAATAAAGTATTAAACTAATTTCAACTGTTGGAATTAGTAAATTTTATACATGAGGTGTATATGAAATATAACTGCAAAACTCCTAAAGAGTTATTAAAAAAAATTAAAAATGAAGAAATTAAAATGGTTGATCTTCGTTTTACAGACATGCCTGGATCAACACATCATATCTCAATTCCAGTAAAATTTTTAACTGAAGATCTATTTAGAGATGGTGTTGGGTTTGACGGATCGTCTGTAAGAGGATTTCAATCTATTGAAAACAGCGATATGGCAATGGTACCTGATGTAACCACTGGATATATCGATCCTTTTTACTCTGAAAAAACAATTGCATTTACTTGTGATGTTGTTGATCCAATTACTTATGAAAGTTATGAGAGAGATCCAAGGTATATTGCAAAAAAAGCAGAAAAATATCTTAAATCTTCTGGCATGGGCGATACAGCATATTTTGGTCCAGAAGCTGAATTTTTTGTATTTAATGATGTTAAGTATGACTCTGGTTCAAACTTTGCTTTTCATGAAGTAGACTCTACTGAAGGAGCTTGGAATACAGGAAAAGATGAAAATCCAAATCTAGGCCATAAGCCAAGACACAAAGGTGGTTATTTCCCATTACCTCCTTCTGATAGTTTGCAAGACGTAAGAACTGAAATGGTTTTAACAATGGAAAATATTGGGATAAATGTTGAAGCTTCGCATCATGAGGTTGCAACTGGTGGACAATGTGAGATTGATTTAGAATTCTCACCACTTTTGTCTATGGCTGATGATTTACTGAGATATAAATATGTTGTTAAAAATGTTGCTAAACTTCATGGTCTTACTGCAACATTTATGCCAAAACCACTTTTTGAAGATAATGGATCAGGTATGCATGTTCACTCTAGTATCTGGAAAAAAAATAAAACACTAATGTACAAAAAAGGCAACTATGCAGATTTAAGTGAATTTGCTCTTTATTACATAGGTGGAATATTAAAACATGCACCTTCATTGTTAGCTTTTTGTGCACCTACAACAAATTCTTATAAGCGATTGGTGCCTGGATTTGAAGCGCCTGTAAATATTGCTTATTCAGCAGCTAATAGAACTGCATCTGTTAGAATACCTAATAATTATACAGCTAGTCCTAAAGCTAAAAGAATAGAGTTTAGATGCCCAGACCCTTCTTCAAATCCTTATCTGGCATTTTCAGCAATATTAATGGCAGGCTTAGATGGTGTTAAAAAAAAGATTAATCCAGGTAAACCTACTGACATAAATATTTATGAAGCTCCAGCTAGTGTCTTATCTAAAATTCCATCAACTCCTGGTTCCCTTGCTGAATCTCTTGATGCTCTAGAAAAAGATCACAAATATTTACTTAACGGTGAAGTATTTACAAAAGATAACATCGAAACTTACATAGCTTATAAAAGAGAAAATGAGGTTAGCCCAATGGATTTAAGACCTCATCCACATGAGTTTAATCTTTATTATGATGTCTAAAAGTTTGTAAAATTTTTAGTAAATTTATTTATAATTAAAACCGTCTTATTATTTAGACGGTTTTTTTTATGTAATTCTTTCGTTACTTTTGATAAAAAAAACTATGGCTAAAAAAGCTACTTACTCAGCAAAAAATATAGAAGTTTTAGAGGGATTAGAGCCTGTTAGAAAACGTCCAGGTATGTATATTGGTAGTACAAATGAACAAGGATTACATCACTTAGTAAATGAAGTACTAGACAACAGTATCGATGAAGTAGTTGCTGGTCATGCAAGTGAAGTTTTTTTTTATTATAAAAGAAATGGTTCGATTTTAATTAAAGATAACGGTAGAGGTATACCAATTGACTTTCATCCAAAATTTAAAAATAAAAGAGCATTAGAAATAGTTCTTTCCACTCTTCATGCTGGAGGAAAATTTGACAGTGATTCTTATAAAACTTCAGGAGGCTTACATGGTGTCGGAATATCAGTTGTTAATGCCTTAAGTTCATCATTAGAGGTTGCTGTATTTAAAAATAGTAAAAAATATTCTCAGCTTTATTCAAAAGGAAAAGCAAAAACTAAAATTAAAATAGAAAAATGTAAAAAAAATGAAAAAGGAACTGAAATTATTTTTTCTCCTGATGAAACAATTTTTGAAACTACAAAATTTTCTCCAAAAAAATTATATGACTTTATTAAAATGAAAGCTGTTCTTGTATCAGGAACGACTATAAATTTTAAAACTGACAAAGAGCTCCTTGTTGATAACACACCGAGCTATGAAAGATTTCATTTTAAGAACGGTATTGCTGATTATTTAAATATAAAAAATAAGAATAACACTAAATTATTTGATAAACAATTTTCAATCGTCAAAAGTTTTCATGAGTCTGAAAAATGTGAAATATTTGTAAGTTTCAATCAAAATGAAAAAAATTCTTTTATATCTTTCTGCAACACTATTGAAACACCTGATGGCGGATCACATGAAAATGCTTTTAAGAATGGTATTTTAAAAGCAATTAAAATTTATGGTCAAAAAAATCAAGTATCTAAAATATCTAACATAAACATTAATGATTTAGTGGATTATTCAGACATTGTTATTTCAATTTTTATCAATGAACCAAGTTTTGAAGGACAAACTAAAAAAAGAATTATTATGCCAAAACTACAAAAGGAACTCGAAACAATAATTCAAAATGAATTTTTATTATGGCTTAATTCAAATAAAAAAATTACTCATATTCTTATTGAGTCTTTAATTGAAAGATCTTTACTAAGAACAGATTTAACTAAAATAAAAGAATTAGAGAGAAAATCATTTAAGGAGCGTCATAAACTTCCTGGTAAATTAGTCGATTGTTCTAGTAAGAATATTGAAGGGACAGAATTATTTATAGTTGAGGGTGACAGCGCTGGTGGTTCAGCAAAACAAGCACGTAATAGAGAATTACAGGCAATACTTCCACTTAGAGGTAAAATTCTAAATGTTTTTAGCGTTAGTTTATCAAAAATTGCAGACAATAATGAGATTCAAAACCTCATCCAATCACTAGGTTGTGGCATAGGGAAAAATTTTGAATTATCAAGATTGCGTTATGAAAAAATAATACTTATGACAGATGCTGACGTAGATGGATCACATATTGCTACACTACTAATAACATTTATTTATAAATATATGCGACCCATAATTGATAATAATAGATTATTTTTAGCAATGCCTCCTCTTTTCAAAATTCAGCATAAAGATAAAATTTTTTATGCTTATGATGAAAATGAAAAAGACAAAATTATTAAAAAAGAATTTTCTAACAAATTGAATCCAATGTTAAGTCGTTACAAAGGTCTTGGCGAAATGCCAGCTGATCAACTTAAATCCACTACAATGAATCCCAATAAAAGAAAACTGTTAAGTGTTAATATAAATTTAGGAAAAAAAGAATTAAAAGAAACAGAAAATTTATTTGAGTCCTTAATGGGAAAAAAAGCTGAATATAGATTTAAGTTTATTCAAGAAAATGCTAATTTTACTGATCAAATAGACATTTAAAAGTGAAAAAATATATTCTAGCAATTGATCAAGGAACAACAAGCTCAAGGGTAGTTTTATATGATGTTAAATTTAAAATAAAAAGTATTGAGCAAAAAGAATTTAAACAATATTTTCCACAGGATGGTTGGGTAGAACATGATGCGGAAGAAATATGGAATGATGTAAAGCAATTAGTTTTGCGGACATTAAAAAATAATAAGCTCAATCCCTCCCAAATTATTTCTATTGGCATAACTAATCAAAGAGAAACTACAGTTTTGTGGAATAAAAAAACAGGAAAACCAATTTATAAAGCTATTGTGTGGCAAGATAGAAGAACTGCTAACTATTGCAATCAATTAAAATTAAAAAAGAAAGATAAAATTATCCAAAAAATAACTGGTTTGGTTCTCGACCCATACTTTTCAGCAACAAAAATAAATTGGATATTAAATAAAACCTCAAAAAAAAATAAAGGTCAAATTGACAATATTCTTTTTGGAACTATTGATACCTGGCTACTTTGGAAATTAACTGAGGGAATATCACATTTTACAGACATTACAAACGCGTCAAGAACAATGATATTTGATGCTAAAAATGAAAAATGGTCAAAAGAGCTTTTGAAATTATTTAAAATTAATAGAAGCCTACTTCCAGAGGTAAAAGAAAATTCATTTGATTTTGGTACAACTAAATTATTTGGAGGAAAAATTAGAATTGGGGGAATGGCTGGAGATCAACAAGCAGCAACCATAGGTCAGGCATGTTTTGTTGCTGGTCAATCTAAAAGCACTTATGGAACGGGTTGCTTCTTATTGATGAATATTGGTGAAAAATTTAAATTATCAACTAATAAACTTTTAACTACAATAGCTTTTAAAATTAATGGTAAAAAAATGTTTTGTTACGAGGGTAGTATTTTTGTTGCCGGTTCAGCAATACAATGGCTTCGAGACAATATGTTATTTTTTAAAGACTCAAAAGAAACTGATAAATTATATTTAAAAGCGAATAAAAATGCAAAAATTATAGTGATACCAGCATTAACAGGTTTGGGTGCTCCACATTGGCAACCACATACAAGAGGCGCAATTTTTGGATTAACAAGAAACACATCACAAGCAGATATTATTAAAGCCACATTAGATAGTCTTTCTTTTCAGACTCTAGATCTTATAGAGTCAATGCAAAAAGATGCAAAAATTAAAATTACTGAAATAAGAGTTGATGGAGGTATGATAAATAACAACAATTTTTTAAAAAGTTTATCAAATATAACTCAAACTAAAATTATAAAACCAGAAAATATAGAAACAACTTCTCTTGGTGCTGCATATTTGGCAGGACTGAATGCAGGGTTAATTAAAAATATAGATGAAATTAATAAATTTTGGAAAGCAAGTAAAATTTATAAACCAAAAGTGTCAAAGAAAATAATTCAAAAAGAAATCAAAACTTGGAAAAAAACTGTGAAAAATTTAATTTCACTTAATTCTCAAGACTCATAATCCAATTAGATAACTCTAGAGTATGTTTGGTAGCATTAATTAAATCTTTGTATTTATTTAGGTTAGCTATGTCATTTAGATGTTTATAATTTGAAAAAAAATTTAATTCTTCATCAAATTGTTTTTTTTCATCAAAAGCTCCTTCTTTAAGAAGTATATCTTCACGCTGCTTCATCAATCCAGCTATCCATTCTGGATCAAATTCAGGATGATACTGAACTGCCCAGATATTTGACTCATTTATGTTAAATGTAACTGATTGTACTTCACTTTTATAATTGTAAGCCAAAATTTTAGCATTAGATGGCAAAGTTTCGGTATCATCATAGTGCCAGCAAAAAGCATCAAAAACAACATTTTTTCCCTTATACATAGGATGCTTAATTCCCTGTTCATTAATAGTAATTTTTTTTGCTACTACAGCCTCTAACCCTTTTGGATTTTTTCTTATTTTCCCACCGGCTGCTGTTACCAAAACTTGTAACCCCCAGCAGCTTCCAAATATTTTGTTTTTTTTTGTAAATAATTTTTTTGCAAGCTCAATTTGATTTGTAATTGAGGAAGTCATATCATAAATATTTAGCAAACTTCCTGTCCAGGCCACACCATCAAAATCATCTAAACTTATTCCTTCAGGTAAAAAGTTATCTGAAATAGCTGGATGAATTATTTGAATATTAATATTCTTCAAAGAAAGAGAATTTAAAACTTTTGCATAGACTTCGTATTGTGTATCCATACCAATATCAGTATATCTTTTAGATGCTTCTTTTTCATTTCCATCAACTATAAGAATATTCATTTTATCTCTTTATTTTTTTATCATATCATGAAATATAAAAAAAAATGAAAATAAAATTAGGAATAGCCCCAATTGCTTGGAGTAATGACGATATGCCAGAACTTGGAGGTGACACTCCGATAGAACAATGTTTGGAAGAAGCAGCGTCAGCTGGGTTTACAGGTATAGAGCTTGGCGGTAAATTTCCAAGAAACCCTGGGATTATAAATTTTTTACTCAAAAAATATAATCTTAAAATGCCTGGTGGTTGGTATGGATCTCTACTAAGGGGAAGATCGGTAAATGATGAATGGGCAGCAATGCAAGATCATTTAAACTTACTTAAAATGGTTAAAGCTGAAGTATTTGTATTTGCTGATGTATCAGGATCTATTCAAGGAGATCAATCTAGAAAATTATCTACACGTCCCAATATGGAGGATGACGAATTTATTGGATATTGCAAAAAAATTAATGAGATTTCTGACAGACTATTTGATCATGGAATTCCAATGTCTTACCATGAGCACATGGGCACAATTATTCAAACGGAAAAGGATGTTGATCGGTTTATGGAGAATGCTAATAACAATACTTTTTTACTTTATGACACAGGACATTTACTATTTGCTCAGGCAGATTATGAAAGAGTATTAAAAAATTATGTATCAAAAATAAATCATGTGCATTGTAAAGATATAAGAAAGAATATTTTAGAAAACTCACTTAAACATGATCTTAGTTTTAGGGAATCTTTTTTAGATGGTGTTTTTACTGTTCCTGGCGATGGATGCATTAATTACGAGCCTTTATTTAAAATTTTATATGAAAATAATTATGAAAAATGGCTAATAATTGAGGCTGAGCAAGATCCTAAAAAAGCTAACCCCCTTGAATATGCGAAAATTGGCTATAATTATCTTTCTAAGCAATTAAAAAAAATAGATTATGGCTCCTAAAATATTATTATTTTCACTGTTTTTAGCATTTTTTGCTCATGCTCATGAAATTAATATGGAAGACAAAAATGTTGAACAAATAGTTAAACAAAGAATGAGTAATATGAGTAAAATTAAAGCTCATTCAACCAAAATGTATCCATTAACAATGACGGGTGAGTTTGAAGAAATAAAAAATTTAAACGATGAGATGCTTCATGCTGCAAAAGAATTTAAATTATTATTTCCTGAAGGCAGTCAAGGAGGAAAAGCTTCAACTTTAATTTGGGAAGACAGAGAAACATTTGATATCTTTAATAATAACTTTATAAAATCAATAGAAGATGTTGGTGAAAGCATTGATAATGAAGATAGCATTTCACTTATGGAAAATTTTAAAATCATGGCATCTAACTGTGGAACATGTCATAAAAAATTTAGAAACTAATTTTGCTTAACTCTTAAGTGAGGGTTATATTTCCATTCTAGGTATTTAACAAATTGAACCATTAAAAAATTTAAAAATAAATATAATATTCCAGCTGCAATAAACGCCTCAACTGGAGCAAATGTTTTGGCCATTATTTTTCTAGCTATACCTGTCATCTCCATATAAGTAGTCAGACTAACCAAAGATGTTGCTTTAACCATCAAAATTAATTCGTTGCCATAAGAGGGTAAAACTTTTCTTAGAGCTATTGGGAAGACTATCTTTCTTATAAGATTAAATTTATTAAATCCTAGAGATAAACCAGACTCAATTTGTCCTTTTGTAATAGATTGAATACCTCCTCTGAAAATTTCACTGCCATACGCAACAGTATTTATAGTAAGAGCTAATACACCACACCAAAATGGCTCTCTTAATAGATACCACAAAAAACTTTCTCTAATGAATTCAATAGAGCCCAAGCCAAAGTATATTAAATATATTTGAACAAGCAAGGGAGTCCCTCTTATTACAAAAATATAAGTTGCAATAGGTTTTGAAATAAATCTATTTCTGGAAACTCTACCTAAAGCAAATATTAAAGATAAAACAAAACCTATAGGAAGAGAAATAATTAATAGAAGCAAGGTATTATCTAAACCATTAAATACCTCTATAAAATTACGAAAGAGTAAATATTCATTCAAATAAGATAAAATACTTTGCATCAACTATACCCTTTTGAATAGTTTATTTCTAAAACTTTAAAAAATTTTCCAGAAAAGGTTGTTAAAAAAAGATATAAAAAAGCTGCTGTTATTAAAAAAGTTAGAGGAGAATGTTCAACATTGGAGGCTATCCTTGTTTGTCTCATTATCTCAACAAGTCCCGTCACTGAAATTAAAGAAGTATCTTTTAGTGTTATTTGCCAAACATTCCCAATACCAGGTAAGGCATGTCGAATTATTTGAGGGCCCATCACTTTCAAAAAAATTTGAATTTTACTAAGTCCAAGTGCCTTAGCTGCTTCTACCTGTCCTCTATTTATGGACAAATAAGCTGCTCTAATAACTTCACTCGAGTATGTTGCAGAAATAAAAGCTATTGCTATAGTTCCAATAGTAAGAGCATTTAACTCTATATATCCATTATATCCAAAAAGTTTGGCAACCCCCATAACAACAGAATTTCCTCCAAAAAATATAAGATATATTACTAATAACTCAGGGATACCTCTCACTACTGTGGTGTAAAAATTGGCGATAAATCTTGTTATTCTATTCGTAATTAATTTGGCATAAACTGTAATAATTGCTAAACACAAACCCAAGCCCATAGAAAGAATACTTACAGTTATTGTCATGAGTGTTGCGAAAAATAATTCATCACCCCAACCCAAATCTCCAAATGCTAGTTTATCAAATTTAAACATTATACCTTAATGATTTTTTTATTTGTAAACCATCTATTGTCTCAATTTCAGATAATATATTTTTATCTTGTCTAATATCATCCAGTCCCGCAAGATGAACTAGAGCAATTGGATGATTTGGAATATAAGGCTCAACGAATTGACCCTTCACATTATCAAACTTAGGCATATTAAATTCACACATCCAATTACAAAAAGCAGGCAAAAACTCTGAAGGAATATTGTCTTCATATATGCTTAATGCTAAGGCCACTTGATCAGTTCCAAAAATTCTTCCCTTTCTTGCAGCAAGTTTAATATTTTTTTGAAAACATTCCCAGATTCTTGAATTATCATTAATGGCAAATGCACCAGCATTTAAAGTAGAATGAAATGCATATTTTCTACCTAATGATCTTGAAATTGATTTACTTATATTTTTATAATTGATTGTTTTAATTTTTTTGGGAAAACCAAATAGCCATTCTACGTTTGCATTTTTAATATAAGCTCTATCAGATTGAGGTACAATCGTAAGTCTGTCATTTAAAGCACCTTTTTCATAAAATGTAAAACTATCAATATTATTTAACCACATATCAGCATCTAACCATATATATACTTTATAATTATCAAAATAGTCTGGTAAAAAAGCTCTAGCTACTTGTGTTTTTAAATTTTCTCTACCTAATATTTTATATTTGGGTACTTCAACATTCCATTCAGCTTTTTTTATTAAAACATTATGATCTTTAAAATAAGTTTGTTGTTTTGCATCTAATCCTGTGTTCAATATTGCAAAATCATATTCATTTAATACACCTGTATTTTTTAAAGACAAGTAAAGCTCTTTAATTAAAAAAAAATAATTACTATCTGAAGAACTAATTATTATTTTTTTATTCATCTTTAATTATTATTATTTGAGATTTGAATACACACCAATTTTTTATATTTTGTTTAAAAATAAATTCTTGGTATGCTTTATGTAAACTCAAAGAATCATCTTCCTCTCTCCAATAGTAATCATCACCAAATAAAATGCCATTTTTTTTTAA